>Ga0137465_1000041_pt1 | contig 116205 bp, 111 predicted proteins | sample EasRivERMGT828_2_FD_104906 | JGI IMG/M metagenome (GOLD analysis project Ga0137465, IMG submission 104906) | Soil microbial communities from meander-bound floodplain in the East River, Colorado, USA - East River MetaG ERMGT828_2 | ecosystem: Environmental > Terrestrial > Soil > Floodplain ... | reverse complement strand
TGGAGGCGAGGGTCGGAATCGGACCGCGACCCTCAATTTCCTCAACATTTTAGAGCCGAGTTTTTGGGATTCAAGCACTAATCATCCACTACGCAGCTACCAGCAAAACCTAGCCATTCACTAGCAGACCGTTGACACTTTTGTTGACACTCCAGATTTCAAGGTGACGGGTAATCCCTTGAGAAAAACCGGTCCGGGAGAACATTGGCTCCAGAGGCAGGAACTCGCACGACACCAGCCGTTCTGGAATCTATGAAAATCATCACGAACATGGTCATTGAGGGGACATTCACTGCCAGCGATAAGCGTCCATTTGAGAAGCCGATTTCGTGTCTCAAGGAACTCGGCGAGCAAAAGCTGCGCAGTCGCGACCCGAGCTGCGCTGTCTCACATGCAAGCTTCGATGAGTCAGCATGCAGTTGGTGCGGCACCTGATCCTTACTTCCGCCCCACCAGCACGCCGATGAGCAGCCCAATACCCAAGGCCACTCCGATTGATTCATAGGGATGTTTGCGGACCACCCTGTCGGCGGCCTTCACGCTTTCGATGGCCTTCTCCTCCAACTGGCCACAAGTTCGTTTGGCTCTTTCCAGTGTCTCCGACAAACGTTCGCGTACTTCTTTGGCCTTGTCGCCAACTGCGCCCGCCGTAGCCTGCAGCAATTCTTCCGAGTCGCGCACAACACGTTTTAGATCACTGCTTAGCTTTTCTGTATTTAATGCACTCATATCGGTTCCTTTCTCATCACGTTTCCTTGTTTCCACAGCACCCAAGTTCTCTTGAGTTCATCTGTCGATAGCATGGTTCCCAAAGGACAAACAAGCTTCCCGAAATTTGGCAAACACTGGCCTGTTTTTGCGGGCTACTCCAAATACGCCTTCACCACATATTGCTGCACCATCCGTTGCGTATAGAAGAAGGATCCGTTGAGCGAGATGCAATGGCGCATAACCTCGGCGAAGCCGTCGTGGTCGCGATAGTATAGCGGAAGAACGACCCGCTCCAGCTTGTCATAAAGCGAAACGGCGTCGTCGGAAGAACGATCGGCCTGATTCTGCTCCGGTCTGTACTTGCCGCCGATGGCCCAACCGGTCTCGCCTTCGATGCAGCCTTCAATCCACCAGCCGTCGAGAATGCTCAGGCTGGGCACGCCGTTAAGCGCTGCTTTCATGCCGCTGGTACCGGAGGCTTCGAGCGGCGCCTGCGGTGTATTGAGCCAAACATCGACGCCGGCAGTGACGAGCTTGGCCAATTCCAGATCGTAATTCTCCAGATAGACGAGCTTGACGTCCGGCTTGAGCGAGTCACGCTCCTTGACAATGCGCTGGATAAGTTCTTTGCCCTCGCGGTCGTTCGGGTGTGCTTTGCCGCCATAGATGATTTGCAACCGGCCTGTGTTTGCGGAGATGCTTTTCAGCCGCACAAGGTCGCTCAAGAGGAGCATCGCGCGCTTGTAGGGTGTGGCACGCCGCGCGAAGCCAAGTGTAAATACCGTGCTGTCCAGGTCTGTGCCGCTGCGTTGATTTACAGTTTCGGTAAGCCGCTCCTTTGCTTTCATGTGGGCCGCCCAAATCTCCTTGCGTGCAATGCTGTGAGCAAAACGCAGACTGAAGTTGTCCACACGCCAGCCCGGAATGTGCCGATCGAACAATTCCTGGAATGCGGGTGATGTCCACGTAGCAGCATGCACGCCGTTGGTGATGGCGTCGATTTTGTAGCTCGCGAACATAAGCTGCGAAGTTTCCGCATGCTTCTTGGCCACACCATTCACATAATGACTGAGGTTGAGCGCGAGATAGGTCATGTTGAGCACCCCGTCGCAACAAAAGACTTCCTTCATCGCAAACAACTCGGGCCGGCCGAGCACGCGGTTCACAAGCTTTTCAGGGAACTGATCGTGACCGGCCGCGACGGGCGTGTGAGTTGTGAAGACGCATTGTTGCCGCACGGACTCCACATCCTGATGATTAAAGACCGGGCGTCCGGCCTGGCGCGCGCTTTCATCCAGGAGTTCCAGCCCAAGGAGACTCGCATGACCCTCGTTCATGTGGAACCGCGAGAGATGATTGAACCCTAGTGCGCGCAACATCCGCACACCGCCGATCCCGAGAATGACCTCCTGGCAGAGCCGATAGTAGGCGTCGCCGCCGTACAGGTAATGCGTGAGCGTGCGGTCCCAAGTGGAGTTCTCCGGCAGGTCGGCGTCGAGCAGGAAGACAGGCACTGTGAAGTCTGAAACCCCCGTCACTTCATACTTCCACGTGCGAAGATGAACGACCCGGCCCTCGACATTGACTGTGACCCGTTCAGGTCGCTCTTCAAGAAATTGCTCGACCTTCCACTCTGATGGCTCTTCGCGCTGCCAGCCACTGGCGTCAAGCCGCTGCGAAAGATAACCCTTCCGATGCAGCAGCGAGACGCCGACCATCGGCACACTCAGGTCTGCTGCCGAGCGAATCGTGTCACCCGCCAGCACGCCTAGGCCGCCAGCGTATGTTGGCATTGCCAGGTCCAGCGCAATTTCCATGGAGAAGTAGGCGATTGACCGCTCATTCATCGTATTAAATCTGGACCTTGGACAAACGATAAGCACCCCGCGAATTGGCGTTTACTTGCCGGAATTTGGCGCAACGTGCATCGAGCAAAAGAATGCTTGTCATTGGCAGTCTATGCAAAGCCACACATTGAGACGATGAAATGAATCATCGCGACGGACATGAACGAACTTTAATCTCTTATTCATCGTGAATTGATCTGAGTTCCCGGTCCGTAGTCGTGAGAACACTTCCGATTCCTGGAATTCAAGCGATCAAAGCGGAGATTTTTTGATGCAGGCAATTTGCCGTAGCGTCGAAGTCTTATGAAACGCTGCCTGCTGCTCGTCGTGATCTGGATCGGAGGGCTTTACTTTTCAACGGCGGCAGATCAGGGGAAAAAGTATTATGTCCAGTTCATTCAAGGTTCGAACGACGAGAAGCCGCCCACGGCCACTGCCAAGGCCATTGGTCCCAAACTGAGCCGAAAACTACATCCAGTTTTCCGTTGGAAACATTATTGGGAATTGGATCGGCAGGAAGTCATAGCGGAGGCGCATCAAGTGAACAGAATTCGGCTGAATGCCCAACGCTCGCTGGAAATCGAACCGGTCGGTGACACGACTCTCGAACTGCGACTTTACCGCGAGAAAAGGCTGGTGCGAAAGGCTCGTCATCAGCCGCAGGACAAAATGGCGATCATGGGTGGCGAGCAAAGCCCAGATAATGCGTGGTTCGTGGTGGTGAGATCCGAAAAGCCTCGCTAGTCGTTTTGTCCACTGTCACCGCGTCTTCACGGCTTGGGTCGAACGTAAGCGCAGGAATTTGGAATGGCACAAATGACCATATCGGATTCTATCGAAGCTTCACGCGTATGCCGTCCTGAATCTTGTCGCTGGGGTGGACAATCACCTCGGCGTTCTCCGTCAAGCCCTCGACAACTTTGGCTTCGAGATCATTGCGATGGCCGATGGTCACGCGATGCAAGCGGGCCTTGTTGTTTTTGACGGCGAAGACGGCCCAATCAGCATCTTCGCGGAAGAGCGCGCCGCTGGGGACCTTCAACACGTTCGCCCCTTCCCAAACGACGATGCGGGCTTCCACACGATAGGCATCACCGAGCGAACCGCGCTTTTCAGGCGGCTCGGCGAAATCGACAATCACATTGACGCGCTGTTCTTCGACGCCGAGCGCCGAGATCTTCAAGAAGCCGGCCGGTTCGACCACGCGCACGCGACCGAGCAAAGGCACATCGCCGCCCCAATGTTCGAGGAAAACTTTCGCGCCGGGTCTAATTTTTACGGCGTCGGCGGAGAGCACGTCGACTTCGACTTCGAGATCGCCGGGGTCGCCCAGTTCGAGCAGGGGCGCGCCGGCGGGAACTACCATCGAGCTTTCCTGGAAGACGCGCAGCACCCGACCGTTGATGGGCGAGAAGATCGGAAAATGCCACGCGTCCGCGCTGGTGGGGCTTTCTAGATTTGTGCGCAACAGCGCGGCTTTGGCGAGTTCCAGTTCGTAGTCGGCGATTTGCACGGCGAACTGCGCGGACTTCAGTTCCTCCGCCGTGGTGCGTTCCTCCAAGCGGCAGTGAGATCTGACGCCCATCGGCGTCGAGCAGGCGAAATAATCGCTGGCTCGGCGGCAGGCCCATCACTGCAAGTCGCCGCGAGCGGTGGCCGAAGCGCAGGCGCACAGGCACACTACGAAAGCCTTCAACTGCCATCACACCCGGCATGGCGCTCAACTCGTGCAGCACAGTCGAAGCGATCGGTTCGACGAACGCGAGGTTCATATCGTGGCGTTGCGTCTGGAAGAATTGAAAATCCAGCGCATGACTCACGATGTCGCGAGCGAAGCTGCCCAGCACGAGGATCGCGATGGCGAGCGCGATCCCCACCGTGGAGAGCGCAGCTTTGAACGGCTTGCGTTCAAGCTGGCGGAGAATCATGCGCGCGACCTGCGAGAAGAAGCGTTGCAACCCGGCGCGTTCCACCAGCGTAGGCTGATAATCTGCCGGCGGCTCGGGGCGCATTGCTTCAGCGGGCGGCAGACTCATCGCCCGCCGCAACGCGCCCAGCACACCCAGCAGCGAAGCGCCCGCAGCGATGAGCATGGCGAAGAACACGACGCCGAGGTCGAGTTGAAAGTTCAGTTCGGGAAAGCGGAAGTAGCGTGCATAGACATGGGCCAGGCTGCGCCCCAGCCACGCGCCGACGCCGGTTCCGAGAGTCGCGCCGACAACGACCATCAGGAGCACAAGTTTGAGGTAATGAGTGCCGACCTCGCCACGCGTGTAGCCAAAAGCCTTGAGCACGGCGATTTGTTGGCGTTGCGTTTGAATGAGCAGGCTGATGACGACATGGAGCAGAAACGCGGTGACTGAGAGGAAGATGAGCGACGGTATCGACGCCATCGCCCGAAGTTGGGTGAGTTCGTCGGAAAGGCGCCGGTGGGAAAGCTGGTCCTCACGCGCATGGGCGCCATGGCCGCCGTAAGGTTCAGTCAAGGTATCAAGGCGGCGCAACACTTCGGGACCCGACGCGCCACGCGGTAATGTTAGCGCCACGTCATTGAAGGCACCTTCCATGTCGTAAGCTGCGGCCAACTCGGTATAGCCCATCCAGAAGACACCGGAGCGTTTGTCGTCGGGAAGAATCTCGGACGGACGTACCTGATAAATGTACTCCGGCGATAGGGCGATGCCGGTGAAGCGCAGGGTTTGCAGGCGTCCGTTGATAATGGCGCGGACGGTGTCGCCGGGCTTGAAGCCGTGGGCCGCAGCGAACGCTTCGTTCACGAGCACCTCGCCGGAGCGTCCCGGTTCCGGATACCGGCCGCGGCGCAAGTGCGGCGCGTTCAAGGCCGACCCCGAACGCTCACGAATCGAGACGAGCCGGCCCACGGCGGGTTCCGCGAGTCCCGGCACATCGAGCGTTACGTCCACCACGACGCGCGTCTGCACCGCTGCGACTCCGGGAATCTCCGCGATCCGGTCTGCGAGTGAGTTCGGGGCCCGCTTTAGGTGGGTGAAGACGTGGGCGAAACGGTTGCGCTCGTAATAACGCTCCCGCGCCTCGCGCAGAGAAGTTACGGTGCATCGCGACATCACGAACGTTGCGACGCCGCTGGCCATGACGAGCGCGATCGCCAGCGCCTGGGTTTTCATTCCCCAGAGGTCGCGGAGCAATTTGCGGTTGAGCGCGGTCATGACGGTTCACCATTCCAGTTGCGAGGCGGGCAATTTGCGGTCGTTGCGCCGAACGTTCACGATGCGGCCATCCGAAAGCGAAACCACGCGGTCCGCCATCAAGGCGATGACGGCGTTGTGCGTGATGACTGCGGTCGTAGTCCCGAGTTCGCGGTTGATGCGGGCGATGGCTTCGAGCACAAACACGCCGGTGGCGCGATCAAGCGCGCCGGTGGGCTCATCGCACAGCAGGACTTCGGGGCGTTTGGCGATGGAACGCGCAATGGCTACGCGCTGCTGTTCGCCGCCGGACATTTGCGATGGAAATGGTCCATGCGCCCGCCCAGGCTGACAAGTTCGAGCGCCCCTTCCGGCGTCAATGGGTGACGCGAAATTTCCGTGACCAGGGCGACGTTCTCGCGAGCGGTCAGGCTGGGAATCAGGTTGTAGAACTGAAAAACAAACCCGACATGTTCGCGCCGGTAATGCGTCAGCGCCGCGTCGTCATACTTTGTCAAGTCATGGTCGCGATACCGCACCGTGCCGCTGGTCGGCACATCGAGTCCGCCAAGAATATTCAGCAACGTGGATTTGCCGGAACCCGACGGGCCGAGGAGCACCACGAACTCACCTTGAAACAGATCCAGATCCACGCCGCGCAATGCATGCACCTGGACCTCTCCCATTTGATAGACTTTGGTGATGCCGCGGGCTTCGAAAACGGCCTCGCATTTCTGCGGCAAGGGGGCAATCGGAACTTCCAGCTTCATATCTCACAAGCCTCTTTCGCTGGTGAATCGAGGGATCTGTTGTGGACGAGCGCAAGCTGCTTGTTGAACTCTTGTCCGTAGATGTCCAGCAGCGTTAAGAACAGCGCCGCAATGACCGGTCCGACGATGAAGCCCATCACGCCGAAGACTCCAATCCCTCCGAGCATCGAAAAGAACACCAGCAACTCGTGCATGCTGGAGTCGCGCCCAATCAAGACCGGTTCGAGGATGTTATCGATGCTTCCAATGACAACGACTGCGACCAGAAAAAGAGTAATACCCTGCCAGACTTGGCCGGTTAACATCAGGATGAGCGCCGCCGGACACATGATCACCCACGCGCCTACAACCGGCAGGATGGAAAGAAAAACCATGACGACACCCCACAGCGCGGGCGCTTCGATGCCGAAGGCCCAGAACGTCAATCCGCCCAGAACGCCTTTGATGAGCGCCACGAGTAGCGTGCCTTTGATGGTCGCGCGCGAGACAGTGAGGAAGCGGCGGATGACTTCGTCCTCATAGCGGGCCGCCAACGGACTAAAATATTTCAGCCTGGCTAAAAGGATCGGGCCATCGCGGAAGAAGTAAAACATCGTGAAGAACGTAACGAAGATAATGGAAAGCAGCTCGAATGCTTCGCGAGAGGCGAGATTGACCGCGCTTGCCAGCAACTCCGCTGCTTTCTTCGCGACGTGTTCGACTGTTGATTGGAGAGGAAGTTTTTCAAGATGGAGCCGCCGTACTAGGGGATGGTTCTGCGCCTTTTGTCGGAGATCACCACTGAAAATCGCCTGTACTTTGGACTCGGACGTTTGATAGAAACGGATCGCTTCCCTCGCGACCAGATTGGCGACCGCATAGGCGGGGAGCAGCAGTCCCAGCGACAGCGCCACGCAGCAGATGAAAGCGCTCAGGGCCTTTCGCCCGCCTGCTATCTGCAATACGCGTGCATAGAATGGATAGAATAAACCGGCGAATACCGCAGCGAGAATCACCGGAACCAGGAACACCTTCACCATGTTCAAGAATGCAATTCCGGCACCGAGGACGAGCAGCAACAGGGAATAACGCGCAAACTTCTCAGCGCGCAATCGGAGTCTTAGCACCTGTGCCGGACTAGCTCTTTCAGACAGAGCGTCACCAGAAAGCCGATCGGCGCTCGCAGGTGTAACCATCGAGTTATCCTGTCTGGCCTCGCGATCCGGTTCGACGCCGGTGGGCTGGTTAGTGGCAGGCATAATTCAGATCAGAACTTCCCGCACATCGCGGCGCGGCGTCGGTTTCACTTCTGGCCCATATCCCATCCGCAGAAAGAGCTGGGGAAAGCCGGACAACCCGAGCGCTTCGCGAAACTGCGGACGCAATTCTTCCACTTCGATCGGCTGGTTTAGAAAAGATGCTGAGACTCCGCTGGCGCAGGCAAGCAGGAGCACGCGTGCCAGCGCCTGGCCGACCAACAGCCAATCAGATGGCGTGTCGGTTTCCGTGGTAAGCACCCCGAGCGCAGGCGATCCCTCAACGAGTTTCCGGTTGTGCGCGGCGATGCCTTTGCCGAGGTCGAATGTGCGGACAGCAGCGGCGTAGGCTGGTGTGGCAAAGTCCAGAAGTTCCTTCAACCCTTGGGCGTAGCCGGGAATACCATCACGTGTGGCGCTGCGCCCCGAATGAATCCATGCCGCCAGTTCACGACGAAACGAGCGGTCCGCCATTTGCGCTCGATCCGCATGCCACACCAACTCGACGGCACGCCGCTTTAATTTTTCATCGCTAATTAGAGTGAAGACCGCGCCTTCTTTGTCGGCAGCGGTTCGTAATGATGCCAGCAGATGATCAGGAACTGGTCGTGATTCAAACGGATGCCGATTGGTATGTCGGCGCGGAATGGCGTGGAACATAGCCCTTTCATCCGATTCCAATGCGCGCGGGATTCCCACTTCGGTCACAGCAAGGAGGTCGGGATCGGTGCCCTCCGGGAAGAGAAACACCTGGTCATTGTGGCCGAAGTAGCGAATGGCCAACCGCAAATGGAACAGTGCGGCGCCACAACTGATGATCAGCTCCCGGTCGTGCGGATCGACGATGGGCAAGGCGCGTGTCCGGTCCGCGTACAATCTGAGTTCATCGAGGCCGAGTTTGAATCGCCATGGCTGAGAGTTGTGGCTGGAAGGCGCCAGCACGGCGTAATTGAGGCAGAAGCTCAGTTTCTCCCATGTCTCGGCGGAGAATGGATAGTCCGACTCGCTGACGTTCCAGGGAGCGAGCGGGTCATAGGGCGTGGCGTTCTGCAACTTCATCATAACTATGATCCGCTCACTACAGGGCTCTTGCTTCACCGGCATTGCTAATGACCAGCCATTTCTTGCTCCGCCTTAACAGGTGAACGTGCGCAGTGTCCCGGAAACACAGGCGAGCATCGGCCGTTGCCCGCAGCTTCAGTCTGAGGTCGGAGCGCTGCGCATGGAGCAAAAAACGTTCAGCCATTCCCAAGTCGCGTGTAGGCGCACGTCCACTTGCTCCGCAAATTAAAGGAGAGACAGAGATGTATGAAGCGAATAACCGAAAGAGCCGTTAAAACCGTGAAGAGGACGCCGACCATAGTTTGCGCGAATGAAACGACTAGTCGCGGCAAAGTTGCACCGTCGTTGCAAATCACATCGATCCTGGTGCCTACCGACCTTTCCAGCGAGTCGAAGAGGGCTCTTCATTACGCACTGTCATTTGCGAAAGAATTCGGCGCTTCTGTCACATTGCTCCACGTCGTCCACGCCAAGTGCACCGCCCTGGGACGAGCCAGTGATCTTGCGCTCGAAGATGAGTTGCGGCGCGGCGGCGCCAGTCAACTGAACGCATTAGCCCATAGATTTCTCGGAGACGAAGTGCCATGCGACCTGTTGGTGCGCATCGGCAATCCGGCCGCAGAGATTGTAAGTGTCGCCCGGGGACTAAAGTCTGATCTGATTGTTATTTCGACGCACGGGCGAACCGGACTGAAGCATTTATTGCTCGGCAGCGTGGCGGAGACTGTTTTGCGCCACGCACCTTGTCCAGTGCTCATAGTTCGCAGCCGACAGCCTGAGTTTCATGAATCCCAAAGTCACATTGCAGTCAAGGAATGGTCAGCAATTCCCAAGCCTTGTGTAGGCACGTACGCAAACCCATCTGAACTTGGTGCAGAAACGAAAAACTGAGTTATGAAAGCGAAAATTCAAAAACCAACAGCAAAGCGGGCTATCACGCCCCTGAAACAAAGAGCCTCCGCCCGCGCCAACATTTCCGCAGCGAGAATCGAACCTGCGCCCTCACTGCTTCAAATCAAATCCATCCTGGTGCCCATCGATTTCTCCCCGCAGTCGGAGAAAGCGCTGGCCTACGCCGTGGCCTTTGCGCGGCAGTTTGGTGCCAAGCTGACTGTGCTGAACGTCGTTGAGCCGGTGGCCACACCGGACTTTGCCAAGTCATTCCCGCTGGCGATGGAGAACGACAAGGCGATGGCGGAGTCGAAACGTCACTTGGAACGCGTCGTTCGGGACCTGGAGATTGAACCAGCTCTAATGGAGAAGATTCTGGTCCGTTACGGCAGGTCGTTTAACGAAATCGCAGACGCGGCCCGCATGCTCAAAGCAAACCTCATTATCATTTCTACACACGGCTACACCGGATTGAAGCACGCGCTGCTCGGCAGCACGACTGAGCGAGTCGTGCGGCACGCGCCATGCCCAGTGTTGGTCGTCCGCGAACAAGAGCAAGAGTTTGTCTGAATCCGATCCAAACGACAGCAAAAGGAAAAGCCATGAAAGCAAAACCAACGAATCATCCAGGTGAAGTGATACTGGAATTGGACCGCCGCGATGAACCGTTAATGGCTGCTGCAAGCATAGTAAAGTCGCCATTCAGGTTAAAAAAGATTCTCGTGCCCATCGACTTCTCCGACTGCTCGAAGAAGGCGTTGCAGTATGCCGTTCCGCTGGCGAAAGAGCACAAAGCGGCCATCACACTGCTCCATGTCGTGCAGACTCTCTGCCCCACAGGCGACTTTGTGGCTGCCGATTACGCGGCGCTCCAGGCCGAGATGTGCGCGACGGGCGACAGGAACCTCGCTAAACTGGCCGTGGACGAAGTGCGCGGTGAAGTTTCGGCTGACACCATGGTGCGCACAGGCTCAGCGGCACTGGAAATCATCACGATGGCGAAGAGCTTGCCCGCCGATCTGATCGTCATATCGACCCACGGACGCACTGGCTTGAAACACGTGATCATGGGCAGCGTGGCTGAAGATGTGGTTCGCCGCGCTCCATGCCCGGTGCTTGTCGTGCGAGAGCGCGAGCATGAGTTCGTGTAGGACCACTGGGCACAAAGAAACCGATGGCCGTGAATGCAAAACCAGCTAATCGACGCGGCGAGGTCGGAAGGGGGTTGAACCTCCGCTATCAGCCAATGACGACTGCCATGGCGGGTAGTGCCATAAAATCACCCTTCACGCTCAAAAAGATTTTGGCGCCGATCGACTTCTCCGATTGCTCGAAACGAGCATTGCGATACGCGGTTGCGCTAGGGAAAAAGCACAAGGCCGCCATCACGCTGCTCTACGTTGTGCCAAGTCTGCTCCCCACAGACGATTTTTATTGTTTAGACCCCGGCTCGTATGAAGCTGACATGTGGACCGACGCCAAAAAAGCGTTGGCCCAACTTGCCTTGAACCAAGGCGGCTCAATCACCACCATGGTCCGCTCGGGTTCTCGAAACGAGATCATCAATGCGGCCAAGGAATTGGCAGCCGATCTTATCGTGATCTGTACGCACGGACGAACGGGCTTAAAACACGTGTCGATGGGAAGCGTTGCTGAATACGTTGTCCGCCACGCACCGTGTCCGGTCTTCCTCGTGCGTAAGCGCGAGCATAAGTTCATAAAACCATTCCAAACCATAACCAAAGGAAAAGCTATGAAAGCAAAACCAACCAATCACCCAGGTGAAGTCGTGCTCGAAATGAGTCGGCGCGATGAGCCATTGATGGCTGCCGCGACGATCGGCGCCGCAAAATCGCCGTTCAGCATTAAAAAGATTCTTGTGCCAATCGACTCCTCCGATTGTGCAAAGAAGGCTTTGCAGTACGCCATCCCGCTGGCGAAGGAACATAAGGCCGCCCTGACGCTCGTTTACGTGGCGCCGTCCACTTACGCGACAGGAGAATATGGCCGCTTCGATTACACCTTGTTGGAAGCAGACGTGCGCGCGGCCAGCGAAAAGGAACTTGCCAAACTGGCCGTGGACGAAATACGTGGCGAAGTTTCAGCAGACACCGTGGTCCGCATGGGGTCGCCCGCGCCCGAAATCATCGACCTCGCCAAAAAGTTGAGTGCCGATCTCATCGTCATCTCGACGCATGGGCGAACAGGCTTGAAGCACGTGTTCCTGGGCAGTGTCGCGGAGCACGTCATTCGGAACGCGCCTTGTCCGGTGCTCGTGGTGCGAGAACAGGAGCGCGATTTCATTGCTGCTTAGCCGCCAACCATGGACTTTAAAGCAATGAGTGCCGGAACTGCGATCGACGCGCAGCAGCAGACAAAGGGTACTGGTCCTCCGAGGGAAGCAGGCACAGCTTTCGGTTACCCGCGAGACTTTCTGGATAACCGCTACGTTTACGCCGTCATTTCACCCAGAGCGCGGGGATTGTCCGTCGGGATAAACATGAACCCGGACAAATTCTGCAACTTCGACTGCGCGTATTGCGAAGTGGATAGGAAGGAACGTACTCGGGAGCGGCACGTTAATCTGCGCGCAATGGCTGCTGAGCTGGAGCGTACGTTGAAGTTCGTCCACTCCGGCCAAATTCGTGAACACCCGCACTACCGCGGTGTGCCTCCAGAACTGCTCCGCCTGCAACACGTCTGTCTGAGCGGTGACGGGGAACCCACTCTTTGCCCGAACTTCGCGAGTGCTGTGGAGACAGTCATCCACGTGCGCGCACGCGGACGGTTTCCATGGTTTAAGCTTGTTCTCGTTACCAATGCCAGCGGCCTCGATCGGCCTGGAGTTGAACAGGGCTTGAGCCTCTTCACGTCGAGCGACGAAGTATGGGCCAAGCTTGAAGCCGGCACACAAGACTACATGCAACGCGTCAACAAGCCTGATTGCAGCATCGACGACATTCTCGCGAAGATCCTGCGCCTCGCCCGCAAACGGTCGGTCATTATCCAAAGTCTGTTCCCTGCTATCAATGGAGAGGCGCCGCCCCCGCAGGAAATCGAAGCCTATGTCCAGCGGCTCAAAGAACTGAAGGACGCCGGCGCACAAATTCCTTTGGTGCAGATTTACTCCGCCACGCGTCCGACGCCGCATTCCGAGTGCGGTCACTTGCCACTCCGCACGCTCTCCACAATCGCGCGGCGTGTGCGAGAGGTCGCTGGCCTCAAAGCCGAAGTATTCTGAACTCTACAAACAAAAACACCAACGAAAGGAAATCTATGGCTCGATATGTCACTTTGCTTCGTTTCACGGATCAGGGCGCCCGCAACATCAAGAAGTCCCCTTCACGTGCGCTCGTGTTCAAGAAGGCCGTTGAGAGAGCCGGGGTAAAGGTCGAACTGCAACTTTGGACCGTCGGCAAAGAGGACGGCGTGCTCATCCTCAACGGCGACGACCGAAAAGTTTTGCGTGCGCTGACCCAACTGGCCGCATTGGGCAACGTGCGCACCCGGACGATGCCAGCATTCGATGCGCGGGAGTTTAAGGCCATCGTCGGTTAACTCAAAGAGCTTCCCTCCAGCGAGGCTGTCGCTGAGTGTGGTGCCGAGTTCGCGTCAAAAGCTGACACCGAAGACGAAGCAGACGTGAAACCCTGGGCAAAGGGAGATGCCTCGAATTCAATCAAATGAAAGGACAGTTATGGCAAAACAAATCACAACGAGTAAGAAGACAACCGTCAACCAGACCTTCTCGTTCAAAGCCCCCGGCGCGATGAGCGTGATGCTGGTCGGCGATTTCACACACTGGCAGAAAAATCCCATCAGCCTCCAGAAAGGCGCGGATGGAATTTGGAAAGTCACCGTGCCGCTGGAAGCTGGGGAATATCATTATCGCTTTCTCGTCGATGGTGAGTGGCGTGATGATCCGGACTGTGCGTTGCGTGTGGCAATCCATTTGGCAGCCAGGACGCGGTGGTTAAAGTGCCGCCCAGCGCGACGCACTCGTGATCGGCCAGAAGGGCAAGAGCCAGCATGAGTCTCGGGGAAGGTGGCGGTTTTTCAGCCCTCCATCCGGCAATACAGGCCCTGCTGGCGGGATGTTTCACGTGGGCTATTACGGCCGCTGGTGCCGCGCTGGTCTTCTTCACAAAGGAAGTCAATCGCAAGCTGCTCGACGTAATGGAGGGCTTCGCTGCCGGTGTGATGATGGCCGCAAGCTATTGGTCGTTGCTGGCGCCGGCCATTGAGATGTCTGCAGGCAGGCCGCTCCCCGCCTGGGTGCCGCCGGCGGTGGGTTTTGGCCTTGGCGGCATATTCCTCGCAGCAATGGACAAGCTCCTGCCTCATCTCCATCGCGGCCTTGCGACCGAGAAGGCTGAAGGTATCAAGACAAGCTGGGACAGAAACTCCCTGCTCATCCTCGCCATCACAATGCACAATATTCCGGAAGGACTCGCGGTGGGCGTGGCGTTTGGTGCCGTAGCGGCGGGGTTGCCGGAAGCGAGTCTTTCCGCAGCCATCGCACTTGCGGTCGGCATTGGCCTGCAAAATTTCCCGGAAGGGCTTGCTATTTCTCTTCCGATGCGGCGCGAGGGCGTTTCGGTCTGGAAGAGCTTCGGCTACGGGCAGGCGTCAGCGCTGGTCGAGCCGGTCGCTGCTGTCCTTGGCGCATTGGCCGTGCTCACGGCAAAGCCGCTCTTGCCCTATGCAATGAGCTTTGCGGCCGGGGCCATGATCTTCGTCGTGGTCGAAGAACTCATTCCCGAATCACACCGTGATGAGAACCATGATCTCGCCACCTTGGGGGCACTGGCGGGCTTCACCGTGATGATGGTGTTGGATGTCGCATTCGGATGACCGCGCGGCGGGACAAAGTTTGGCAAGTTTTTCACAATTAACGGCAAGCCGAACAGGCGGGTCGGCTGCATACTTCTACTGGAAATATGAAACGGGTCATCGATACGAGTGAAGTTCTTGGGACCGTGGACACGCCGCAAGGCACTTGTGAAGTGTGCGCAGCAGCGGATGCTCAGTACGACGAGGACGCAGCGCGGCTCGTGGTAAAACTGGATGCCTATTTACGCACGACCGATTTGCGGACAAAAGAGCAACGGTTCGCGGCGGGTTGGCTTCCTAAGCCCGAGACCGTGCGGGAAGGCGTCGGTCCAGACGAAACTGTGGAGATGGCCCGAGACATTTTCCATCGCTGGGTCCGCAGGATCAGAGAGGCAGTGGCAGCATCCGGCTCATCATCCAATCACTCAAAGAGAAAGGTTCAAGTATGATTCCGAAATACACGGTGGAATACACAACAAAGTTTCGAAAGCACGCGCAGACGAACCATTACTCAACCGATGATCCGGTTGCCTGTGAGCAATTCGTTGAAGAGCTCCTGGAACGAGGGTTTCCCATACGCGGGATCAAGCATGAAGGTTTGGACCTGCCCAAACATGAGTTCGATCGCATCGTGAAGACCGCGGCAGGGATGCTGGCGTCGAACCGCATCTGCGCCTCGCTTGGCATCAAGCCGGAGGAGGAAAAGTATCGCTTTGGCTTCGCGGCCTGAACGATCGCGTTGCACAGATCACAATGAACGCTACGACGAATTCGCTGAATTCACCGAAGGACGAGTCTTCGGCAGTGAAGCCTGTGGAAACGGTTCTCGCGGAGCATCCCTTTCTGAAGGGGCTGAAGCCGGAGCATCTCCGCCTGCTCGCCGATAATGCCATGCGGATACAGTACCAGCTCGGGGAACTGATCTTTCGCGAAGGCGACCCTGCGAATCGCTTCTATCTGATTGAGCGAGGCCAGGTGGTGCTCGAATCCTCGCGCCGCGATGAGTCTGCCGCAGTAATTGAAACCATCGGTCCTGGCGATGTGCTCGGGTGGTCCTGGCTGGTTCCGCCGTACTATTGGCACTTCGACGCGCGGGCCACGCAGCCGACTACTGCGATTTTCCTTTACGGGACGCGGCTGCGTGAACAGTACCGGCAGGACCACGACCTCGGTTACGAGATGATGAAGCGCATGACTCAAGTGATCATTCACAGGCTTCAGACAACCCGCAAGCGATTGCTCGCTGTTGCCGTCAAGCAGCCTGCCCGAGCCACGGTCAGAGCATAGGTGATATCCGCCCTAACTTATGAAGAGACCGATTCGCATACTATTGGCTGACGACCACGTACTGGTTCGGGCTGGACTCCGTGCCTTGCTGGAAAAATCGCCCTCGATGAAAGTCGTGGCGGAAGCGGCAGACAGTGGCCAAGTGCTCCATCTGGCAAGAATTCGTAAGCCTGATGTTGTAGTTATGGATGCCGCTTTGGCCAATCACAATGGACTACATACCACTGTTCGACTTCATCAGGGGCAACGCCCGCGTATCCCCGTTGTCCTGCTTTCCATGGGCAGGGATGGCGAGGAGGCGCTGCAAGCATTAAGAGCGAGCGCCTCAGCTTACTTGTTGATGAAATCAAAGCCAGCCGAACTCGGTTTAGCGATAAGAAAAGTCGTAAAGGGCCAAAAGTATGTTGATTCATCCATCAGCGCTCAGAATAGACCAACCTCAACTGCACGGTGCGAAGGTCGCCTGCCATCTCGTCCTGTGCTGACGGCACGCCAGCGCGAAACCCTTCGTTTGATCGGGGAAGGCAAGAACACGAAGGAGATTGCTACTTTGCTCGGTGTCAGTCCCAAGACTGTTGAGTTTCATCGAATGCAACTGATGGAGCGTCTGAGGACGCGAACGATTGCCGGACTTGTTCGCCATGCGATTCGGTTAGGCATGGTGACAGCCAATCACATTACTCACAGTTGAGCATCGCTCGTCGTGGCGAGACCAGCTTTTGAATAATGCAGTCGCTCGCATCCGGACATGCAACCTAGGAAATGCCTAGTAGCGTAATTTCTCCATTAAAGTCAGAGTCACTGTTAGCAACGGCTAAGCTGTTGACGGCGAATCGCAGGAACTGACGGCGGGTTTGATCGGCAATCGGATTTGATTCGGGTGGCAGAACGTTTCTTCAGCGGGGTTCCCCAACCCCCACCTCCTTGGCGTTTGCTGCCCTTCGATAAGGAATTTCCCTAGATTGCTCTCACCGAAAACAACAGGGTGTAAGCAAAAAACGAGAAAGGCTGAGCAATGAATGGCAAGGGACAACTGATTGAAACGCTGAGACATTCTGAAATGTATCGGATTATGAACGTGCCTACACGGAAGCGACAGGACTGCCCGTAACGCTGCGACCTGTCGAGACCTGGCGACTCCCCCTGCAGGGCAACAGAGGGTTGCTGATTAACAAGCCGTGTGGAGCGGAACTCGGCACACGGTTTAGCATTGCAACTCGAAGTTAACAACCAACATGCAAAGCAGCGATGGGTACGAAAACGTCACACTTGAGAACTTGCCTTGCGCTTGGCTTGACGATGAGCTTCAGAGGGATCGACCAAGCTGGACATGGAAGGGGTATGAAGTGATCAGCCACACTACAACCGGAGGTCTATGAACATCACCCGAAGACAATTCCTGAGAAGCACCGCAATCGCCGGGGCGAGCCTTGCGCTGCCTGTGAAATTCGGCGTCTATTCGGCTCAAGCGGCGGCCTATAGCCCGAACCTGCGAAAATGGATTCAGCCGTTGCGGGGGTTGGGACCCACAGGCATTCCAGTCGCTCAGGGGCGTCCCGATCCGGTCTTCGCAGGGACAACCTTTTTTGAAATGACTGCGGGAGAGCTTGAAGACCAGTTGCATCCCGACATGGGGCCGACGAAACTCTGGGGCTACTGGGACACAACCAACCCGGTGCGGCGGCATTTGGGCGGCGTGATTATCAACAGAACAGGTTCGCCCGCGCGCGTCCGCTTCACCAACAGTCTCCCCTCGCGCCACATCATCCCCGTCGATACCACCTTGCCCGGAGCGGACCAGGCGCAGAACCGTATCGCGGTGCACTTCCACGGCGGCTTCGTGCCGTGGATCAGCGATGGCGGACCGTTCGATTGGTGGACGCCAGATGGAACCCATGGCATCAGTTTCCTGAACGGGCCGGGAAGCGTTTTTGACAACATACCGGGGAATCCCATTCTTCCCGGCCAAGCTGATTATTACTACCCCAACGACCAGAGTACGAGATTGGGCTGGTATCACGACCATGCGCACGGCATCACTCGCATCAACGCGTACGCCGGACTGGCCAGCGGTTATTTGCTTCTTGACGAGATCAACGATGCGTATGTCGCCGCCGGCAAAATTCCCGGATTGGCCAGCACTCTCCCGCTCATTTTCCAGGACAAGACCTTTGTCCACGAAGGCACGGCCGAAAGCGATCCGACCTGGTCGAGAGTGGCTCGACCCGATGTCCAGACGCCCGGCAGCCTGTGGTATGAGCACGTTTATAATCCCGACGTGTTCGAACTACATCCCGGAGGCAAGCCGCTCCCCAATCCTTCCGTTGTGCCGGAATTCTTCGGCGACACGATGCTGTGCAACGGCACGGTGTACCCGTTGCTGACGGTCGAGGCTAAACGATATCGGTTCCTGATCCTCAACGCCTGCAACGCCCGGTTTCTCAACATCAACTTGTTCCGGGCCAAACCGAGAACTCCGGAAGGCATCGATCTGAACCCCGGCACGCAGTTCCCGACCAATCCTCCGGGGCCAACGATGAGGCAGATCGGGACGGAAGGCGGTTTTCTCGTGCGCGATGTGCGGCTCCATTCTCCAAAACGGTTCAACCCGCATACCTTGACCGGGAACCTGATCCTGGGGCCGGCCGAGCGCGCCGACGTGATCATCGACTTCAGCAATCTCGAAGGCCAGGAGATCATCGTGTACAACGACGCGCCCGGTCCTTTCCCCAATGGCGGACCGGAAACGGATTTCTATCTAGGGAACCCGCTCAATCCGATCCAGCCGTTGCCGGGCACGGGTCCGGATACGCGGCAGATTCTTCGCATCAGGGTCGTTCCTGCGGGAACCGAGGATCCACAACCGCCGCAACCCATCCTCGATCCGATGCTGGTTAATCCGCCGCTGCTCGTTCCGCCGCCACTCGGGCTCGATCCTGTTCCACCGCTAACCGTCCCACCCGGCGCGTACGTGCGGGACCTCACGCTGAATGAAGATTTCGACGAGCACGGCCGCTTGACGCAGTTGCTCGGCACTCTGGCAGGAGGCCTGGAGTATCACGAACCGGCTACAGAAGTCGTGCCGGCAGGCGCAACGGAGGTTTGGCGCATCTTCAATCTCTCGGAAGATACCCACCCCATCCACTTCCACCTGGTGAACGTGCAGGTGCTTTCGCGACAACCCTTCGAAATGGATGATGGCAGGATTGAACTCACCGACCCGGCGCGGGGACCCGAACGCAATGAACTGGGCTGGAAGGAAACGGTGCAGATGCATCCGGGCGAAGTGACAACAGTCATCATGAAATTCGATCTGCCAAGCGGACTGCCGTTCGAGGTGCCGACCACCCCGCGCGCAGCCCACATGGGACTCACCAATCCTGCGAAGAAATATCACGAGTACGTCTGGCATTGCCACATCCTCGAACACGAAGAGCACGACATGATGCGTCCGCTGGTGGTGGAAAGTTGAGAGGAGCACCAATGCTCTTCCAAATCTAATCTCTGAGTAGCCCCATCAGCTTATGCCAATCTTTGCGAAGACTTTGCCAAGACATGGGGAGCAAGCATCCGACCATGCGCACATTTTGGCGGCATGAAATCCAAGATACTTCTGGTCGTTTGTTTGGCTGCGCACATGGCCTTTGAAGCCGCGGCGACTTCTGTCCTGCTTCCTTCTGCAAAAGACAACACGCTCTACCAGCCTGCGAGCGGAAGCACCACGAACAGCAACGGTGCCGGTGAACATATGTTTGCCGGCCGGACGGATGACGGCTACATCCGGCGCGGAGTCATTGCATTCAACATCACCAGCTTCATTCCGCCCGGCTCGACGGTCACCGGCGTGACGCTCACCCTGAATATGTCGCGCACCCGGGACAGGTCGGAGGATATCACATTGCACCGCGTCCTGGCCAACTGGGGCGAAGGCACGTCCAACGCAGCTCAAGAGGAAGGCCGCGGGGTGCAGGCTGCAACCGGCGACGCCACGTGGCTTCATCGATTTTACCCGACCAGCCTGTGGACGACAGCGGGCGGAGATTTCCGCGCCACGGCCAGCGCCACCACCACCGTCAGCGATCGGGAAGGCCCCTTCTCCTGGTCGTCCACTGGGTTGGTCGCCGATGTGCAGCTATGGTTGAACAATCCGGGGACAAACTTTGGCTGGCTCATCAAAGGCGGCGAAGGAACGACGAAGACGGCCAGACGCTTCGACACGCACGAGGTGGGTACGGCCAGCGCGCGGCCCGTGCTCCAGGTGGATTTCATTCCGGGCGTGGCGGTCGGCGCGTGTTGCATTGCGGATGGCTCGTGCGTGACCGTGACTTCAAACCAATGCGCGCAACTCGGCGGCGTTTATCACGGCGACAACACGACCTGCGCGCCGAATCCATGTCCCCCGCCTGTTGGCGCTTGTTGTCTGTCGAGCGGCGACTGCACGAACGTCACCGCCGTTCAGTGCTCTGCGCTCGGAGGCACGTATCAGGGCAATGGCACCATCTGCGCATCGAACTTGTGTTTTGTCATCCTGACACCGTTCGTGGACGCCCTGCCGGTGCCGGCGCCATTGCAGCCCGTAACAGGCACTATTGGCGGGAGCGCGCACTACGAGATCGCGATGCGACAAGTGCAGCAGAAACTCCATCGAGACCTGCCGCTCACCACGGTGTGGGCTTATGGTACGGCGTTTCCCGGCCCGGTGATTGAAGCGGGCGTCGATCAGCCCGTAACAGTCAAATGGATTAACGATCTACGCGATGGTTCAGGCCAGTTGCGGACCAACCATTATTTGCCAGTGGACACATGTCTGCACGGTCCTGATACCGAGGGTGCCAAGCCGCGTGTCGTTGTGCACCTTCACGGTGGAAAGGTGGCGCAGAAAGACGACGGCTATCCGGAGGAGACGTTTCTGCCCGGTCAATCGCGGACAAATTATTATCCGAACAACCAGCCCGGAGCGGCGATCTGGTTCCACGATCACGCTCTGGGCATCACGCGGCTGAACGTTTACATGGGTCTGGCCGGCCTCTACATCCTGCGCGAGGGGGTCGAAAATGCGCTGGGCCTGCCTTCCGGCCCGAATGAAATTCCGCTCGTCATCCAGGACCGAAAGTTCCGCGCAGACGGCTCGCTCGCTTATCCCGCTGCGTGGGACGAGCATTTCTTTGGCGACACATTTGTCGTCAACGGGAAGGTGTGGCCTTACCTGATGGTGAAGAAGGGCAAGTACCGGTTTCGCGTCGTGAGCGGGTCCACTTCGCGCACGCTGACCTTGGCCCTGTCGTCCGGAGCAACATTTCATCAGATCGGGACGGATGGCGGAATGTTGCCTGCGCCGGTACCGCTGAATCAACTCACGCTCATGCCCGGCGAGCGGGCTGACGTGGTAATCGACTTCGCTTCCTACGCAACCGGCGCCGAGATTCTGCTGACGAACAGCGCGCCTGCGCCATTCCCTGGCACACCGGGCGTTGGCGTCATTCCTAACGTGATGAAGTTCATTGTCACGAACGTTGCCGGTCACACCGTGGCGTTGCCAACCATGCTTCGCTCGCTGGAGCGGCTCAGTGAGACCAATTCCGTCAAACAGCGCGACTTTGTTCTGCGCAAAAGTTCCGATCCTTGCACGGGCGCGAAGTGGCTGATCAATGATTTGCACTGGGACGACATTACCGAGTTTCCTGTGCTTGGCACGACCGAGGTGTGGAGCTTTATCAATCGTTCGGGCGTAGCGCATCCGATGCACTTGCACCTGGTGCTGATGCAAGTGCTCGACCGCCAGCCGTTCGTGTTCACGAACGACACGATCGTGACGACCGGGCCGCCCGTGCCGCCGCCCGCGAATGAGGCCGGCTGGAAGGACACTGTGCGCGCCAACCCGGCGGAGATCACGCGCGTCATCGCCCGCTTCGATGGTTTTGCCGGACGATATCCTTACCACTGCCACATTATTGAACACGAGGACCATGAGATGATGCGCCAATTCGAAGTCGTCCTCCCGCCGCTGATTACAGACCTTCAGTTGCTCGGGAGCAATGTTGCTCTGGGCTTCAGAACGGTGCCGAACCGGCTTCATTTCGTTCAGCGGCGCGATGATTTATTTACGGGCTCTTGGGCCAGCTTCACCAGCAACATCCCTGGCGTAGGCACGAATACGACTGTGATCGATTCCGGCGGTGCCTCTCGAACGAAAAGGTTCTATCGCGTGGGACTCCTGCCATGATGGTTGCTCGAACGCCAGTTGAAAGCTAATGATCTGGAAGGCGCGCATGAAGGCTTATCGAAAGATGGCAAAAACGGCCACACTTCAAAAGCCATTCGCCCCGGAGGAACTATTGGCGACTGTGCACCGGGCACCACATCCAAGACCACAGCACAAAAAGTCTCGTCGAAAGTCTCGGCTATTTCGAACCCGTTCAACACTAGGGCATCATGAATGACGAAGAACCTTATGGCGCGAAGAATTCAGTGTCCACCTGCTGGTCCAAGATTCGACACGAGCACGGCCGCGCCCTGAAGGCGTCCGGTTCTTAGCTGGTCAAGTGCTTCGTTGGCTTCCGCCAGAGGAAACTTCTGGATCTCAGTGCGCACAGGCACGCGCGGAGCGAGGGCGAGGAATTCTTCACCGTCCCGACGCGTCAGATTTGCGACCGAGCAAACGGTTCGTTCCTCCCAAAGGATGCTGTAGGGGAACGAGGGAATGTCGCTCATGTGAATGCCGCCGCAGACGACCGTCCCGCCCTTGGTGACAGTGCGTAAAGCTTGAGGCACAAGCTGACCTGCCGGTGCAAAGATAATGGCAGCGTCCAAGGGTTCGGGCGGGAGCACGCTGGAGTCACCAGCCCAAGCCGCGCCGAGAGACAAGGCGAACTTCTGCGCGGCAACGTCACCTGGCCGCGTGAACGCGAAGACTTGCCGGCCTTGGAATCGCGCAACCTGCGCCACGATGTGCGCCGCTGCGCCAAAGCCATAGATTCCCAGTCTTCGCGCATTGCCCGCCTTCACGAGAGAACGGTAGCCAATTAGTCCGGCGCACATGAGCGGCGCGGCTTCGGCATCAGAGTAGCCGTTGGGAATGGAAAAGCAGAAACGCGCATCAGCCAGAGTGTGCTGGGCATAGCCGCCATCAAGTGTGTAGCCGGTGAAGCGAGCGCGGTCGCAAAGGTTCTCGCGCTGCGAGCGGCAATAGTCGCACTCCCCGCATGTCCAACCCAGCCACGGAATGCCTACGCGATCGCCCTGCTTGAATCGTTCCACGTCGGGGCCGACTTCCGCAACGTATCCGACGATCTCGTGTCCGGGGATGAGCGGCAACTTCGGGTGCGGCAATTCGCCATCGATCACATGCAAATCCGTTCGACACACGGCGCAGGCGGACACACGCACAAGCACTTGTCCGGCACCCGGCTTTGGCAGCGGCAATTCCGTGAGACGCAGCGGTTGCTTCGGCTGACTAAGGACCATTGCGCGCATCAGCAATCTGTAGCAGCCGACGTGAGGAGGCTCAATTCAATCTCACATAACCCCGGCCAACTTAGTATCGCGCCTGAAGAATCTTACGGGCAAAGCTTAGCTGCGATTCTTGCTAATTCTGTTAGTCTCACGCACGCTTTTGGACCTCGACCGGCATGCGGCTCAATTTCTCGAAAATCTGCCCGCGCCGGCGCAAGGGCCACCACTCGTAAAGATAAATCTCCATCGGTCGCCACATCGCCACCCAGCCGGCAATGGTCAGGCTTTGCGTGAGAAAGTTCGGGATCGTCCCAGCACGGTTCAATACGAGCAGCTCGATTATCAGAAGGCACAAACCAAGGAACGACAACCCAACCAGCAGACTCATCCGGCCCTGTCTCATAAGCCGCTTGAACTCCAATTGGTTCAAACGCGCGCGATAGGCAAAATAGTTGTGCACGGCGTTTTCAACGAGTCGCTTGGCATCGCGTCCGTCCGGAAGTTTTTCCAAATGCACGATAAGATCCACGGGTTCGTGCCGGTGAAATTCCTGCGCCCAGCCGAAAATAAATTCCTCGGCATCATGGTCGAGATCCTTCTCGTGAAACGGCGACGGGTCCATCGTGTTGAAGAGCTGTTCGATATCGCGCAGGTTCAACTCGATGTGATGCACGCCCGACATTTGCTGCGCCAGGGGCGCGGACCCAGCCGGTCGATCCACGGGTGCCTTCGGCAAAGTAAGAGACGCCGACAATTTTGACATGCAACTATGCCCATTCGGTCGGTGCGTTTGCTTTGCCCTTAATCGTGATAAGCCTAGCTGCATTCTTCATGCTTTCTATCTGTCAGGTTGTGGTCAAAGAGGGGGCACGGACGTCCTGACAAATGGGCTCCGCGCCCCCTAAGCGGGTTTGCGCTTTTGATTAACCGATCGTGATTAAGTCTTTGACGTTAGTAACACCTGGCGCACCCCAGGCGACACGTTCGGCTTCCTCTCGTTCCACCCAGGAACGCACGTTGCCACGCAGCGTCACGGTGCTGCCAGTCGCCTCGACTTGGATATGTCCAGCATCAATCTCTGCGCTGCGTTTGAAGGCGTCTTCGATCTTGCTCTTCACTCCGACCGCGCTGACTTTGGGCGTGACAGTGATCTCGTTGACGATTGTTTTCACTCCCATCAGCGATCGCACAGAGCGCTCGGCCTCTTCCTTCTGGTATTGCCATTCGACCGCACCTTTAAGGGTAAGCCAGCCATCGGTCACCTGCACTTTAACGGTGTCCGGCACCATCAAATTCCACTGCAGGAGGTTCAATGCCGCCCGGGCGATGTCTGCATCCGTTCGGGTGTCCGAGGAAGGCAACTCGACTTTGATCTCGCTCGCAACCGCTTTGACGTTAGCAATGCGCATAGCAGCACGCTCCGCGCCCCATTTTTCGCCATAGGAGTCAACGTGACCGTCGAGTTGGACAACGCCATTCTTCACCGACACACCGATGTGCTCGGCATCGACGCTGGGTTCCCAGCGCAATTCCTGTTCAACCGCATGCTGCAATTCTTTATCTGTAATCATAAGTGATTTTTGGTTAATGTTTATTTTCTTTATTGGGTTCGTTTACGCCACCTTTACCTCGACGGCCTTGGGCTTAGCCTTCTCACCTTTCGGAAGGTGTACCTTCAACACGCCGTCTTTGAACTCAGCGTTCACTTTCGAGCCGTCTGCGGCGTCTGGCAACGTGAAACTGCGGAGGAAGTTGCCGTACGACCGCTCGATGCGGTGATACTTTTTGTTTTTCTCTTCCTTCTCCAGCTTCCGCTCGCCCGTGATGGTAAGCACGCCGTTTTCGACCGTGACCTTCACGTCTTCCTTCTTCACTTCCGGCAGATCGGCTTTTACCAGCCATTCCTTGTCATCTTCGGTGATGTCCACTGCTGGCGACCACTCCGTTACGGTCATGGCTTCCTTCTCGCCATTGGTCAGGCGGGCGGGAGACAGCCCGAAGAACCTGGCCAGTCGATTCTGCGCGTCTTCCATTTCTTTGAACGGATCCCAACGTGTTAATGCATTCATACTGTTCCTTTCCAGGCGAATCCGCTTCCACGGCGCGGAGCCGGTGTTCGCCTATCTCCGGCCCCGGCGCCCGGATTGAACGAATGCGAACGGACAAGGTTCGCGCTCAATCCTGGAATAGCATCGTTGGATCATGGCTCGGCCGCTTCCCAGTTCTTGGCAAATATCGACCCCCTATTGACCCCGGAAAAAGAGGCGAAGCGCCTCGGTTCACAAGTTGTTCACTCAAGCACGAAGCCGCCAAGTTTCCTTGAGCTCAATCCAGAACAGTTCGAGTAGCGGTTGCCTGCAAGGAATTGCGCAAAACGGTATGAATTGAACGAGGACCGTGACCTGTGATCAACCTCTCACCCGTTTCAATCGCCGACTGATGGAATGCCACACCGACCAGATAAGGACCTACATAATTTATAGTACTCATGCCCTTGTCTGGATCGATTGTAAATGGCACCACCCAAATGCCTCCACCGCTAAAACCTTGATAGTTGCTCGGGAAGTTGTGGTCCCCAGCAATCAGCTTCAATTCAACGTAATCAAAGCCATCTCGATCAACTAGTGCATGGAACGTGGATTCGCCGACAAAATGCGTTGCTCCAATCGTTGGAGCTCCCTTTTCCAAAAACTTCCGACACAATTCAGCGGGAGCACCTGCCAAGTATAAAGGCTCCCGATAAGCTGGAACACGCAAATACTCCTGATTAAACGTCTTTTCCGTTACATAACAAAAGGACTTCGCAGCGCGTATGGTACCGATTGCGTTGCGATCAAGAATTCTGATGAAGGATAGGTCTGGCCCCAAATGTTCATTCGCCGTGCTTTCCTGCTTCCCAACGTTGTGATGCTCCAAGTGCGTTATTGGAATGGAGAATGAGTGAGGGTACGGCCTGATATTTATCCTCAGCTTTTCAGTAGGATTTTTGAAAACTTCACGGGCTACGTGATACGCCGTCAAAAATCCATCAAGCCCACAAACGTTTAGGAGTGTCGCGGAACCTGTCAATTCGAACTTCTCTGTGATGAAACTGACAGTATAATTCTCTATGAGTTGGTTCGATTCAGCCCTAATCTTGTCGATCGTGTTGGCTGGAAGTTGTCCCATCTCATAGAACCCATACTCCGCTGCGTTTAACGGCGCGGTCGTTGGTTCGGCCTTTTCGTTCATTATCCGTAATCCAATCACAGACGATTCAAAAGACAAGGAGGAGGTTGATGTGCTCCCTGCTGTCGCTGGGGTACTGCTGAGCGCAATTAGCGTTCCTCCTTCGCCCTCCACGACTTCAGCACCTTTGCCAATTCCAGGACGGCGAGCGGAATGAACGCCAGTGCCAGCAGCAGCCAGCGCTCGTTCCACGGTGGCAGCACTGTTTTTAGGAAGCGGCCCAGCAGAGCTTCATGGTGAGCCCAAATCTGCAGTCCGAACGAAGCGGCAACCACCAGCACCAGTTGGATGTTCCCAAGAAACGGCATTTGCCACAGGGTCTTGGTCTCGCTGCGGAAGCTGAATGCCTTCAGCAATTCGATGAAGACAATCGAAGTGAACGCCATCGAGCGCGCGGCTTCCAGCGAACCGATTCGCAGACCGTGGAGGTAAGCACCGAAGGACACAGCCGCTGTGACCGACCCGGCCAAGATCAAGCGGAGCAGGAATTGGCGATCGGTGATGCGGTCGGCGCGGTGGCGCGGGCGGCGACGCATCACGTCGGAGCCGATCGGGTCGGCGGCGAGACAAAGTGCGGGCAGCCCGTCGGTAACGAGGTTAATCCAGAGCAGGTGAATGGGCAGCAATGGCATGGGAAGACCGGCGATCAAACAGATGGTCATGAGCAGCAATTCGCCGGTGTTGCTGGCCAACAAGTATTGCATCGTCTTGCGAATATTGTCGTAAATGCCTCGCCCTTCCTCCACAGCAGCGACGATACTCGCAAAATTGTCGTCGGTGATAACCATGTCAGAAGCTTGCTTCGTGACCTCCGTGCCGCTGCGGCCCATCGCAATGCCGATGTCAGCGCCTTTGATGGCGGGAGCGTCGTTCACGCCATCGCCGGTCATGGCCACAACCGCGCTATTCGCCTTCCAGGCGCGGACAATGCGCAACTTGTGTCCGGCGGTAACGCGGGCATAAACGGCGACTTTGGGCGCGCGCTGACGGAGTTCGTCGTCAGAGAGCTTGTCGAGTTCCAAGCCGCTTAGCGCGACATCGTCAGGACCAGCGATACCCAGTTCGCGGCCGATAGCGAGCGCGGTGTGCGGGTGGTCGCCGGTAATCATCACCACGCGGATACCTGCGGCGTGGCACTTGGCGACGGCTTCCTTTGCTTCGGGCCGTGGCGGGTCATACATCCCGGCCAGGCCGACGAATACCAAGCCCCGTTCCACGTGTTCAGCAGTGAGGCGCTCGGGCGAAGCGTGGTCAAGCTCGCGATAAGTCGAGCCGAGCACGCGCAACGCCTTCTTCGCCATCGCGGCGTTTCGCGCGGCAATGTGTTGACGATCTGTGTCGGTGATAGGGCGCACGCCGGTCTCGCTGTAGATGTGCGTGCAAAGGCGGAGCAACTCGTCCGGCGCTCCATTGATGAACGCTCGCAGGCGGCCATCGGGCATGACGCGCACGACGGTGCGCCGCTTCCGGTCGGAATCGAATGGAATCTCATGATGCTTCGGGAATGACTCCTCGAAACGTTGTTTGTGACCGCCGGCCTTGTGCCCGGCAGCCAGCAGCGCGCCTTCGGTTGGATCGCCGATGACCTTCCACGTGTTGTCTTCGAGCAAAAGGTGCGCGTTGTTGGAGCCAATCAAAACGTTGGCCAGTTCGAGCAGCGGTTCGGCGTGCCGCGCATCGGTCGCTTTGCCCTCAAACAGAATTTCACCGTGCGGACCGTAGCCTTCGCCGGTGACGTGAAAGTTCTGACCTGCCACATAGAGTTCACGAACGGTCATTTCGCCGACGGTGAGCGTGCCGGTCTTATCCGTGCAGATGACGCTAGTGGAGCCGAGCGTTTCTACCGAAGGCAACCGCCGTACAAGCGCCCGGCGCCTCGACATCCGCAACACCCCGAGCGCGAGCGCGATAGTGACCACGGCAGGAAGCCCTTCTGGCACCGCCGCCACGGCCAGGCTGACGGAAGTCATCAACATTTCGAAGAACTTCATCCCGCGCACCAATCCGAGCACGAACAGCAACGCTACGATGCCGAGGGAGACCCAAACCAGGATGCGCCCGAACGCTTCGAGCTTCTGTTGAAGAGGAGTGGTTTCCCCGGCGCTGGCCTGCTGAATCAGCCCGGCGATATGGCCAATCTCCGTCTCCATCGCCGTGGCCACGACCACGGCCCGGCCTTGTCCGGCAGCGACGCTTGTGCCCATGAAGATCATGTTCTCCCGGTCGCCGAGCGGAATGTCGTCGCGGTCAAGCGTAACGGCACGCTTGTTCACCGCTTCGGATTCACCCGTTAGTGCGGACTCGATGCAGCGCAGGGAGGCCGCATGCAATATTCGAGCATCCGCCGCCACAAGATCGCCGGCCTCCAGTTCGATGACATCGCCTGGCACGACTTCCGCCGCCGGCACAGTGGTGACGTGGCCGTCACGCCGCACCTTGGCGCGAGGCGCGGTCATTTTGCGCAGCGCGGCGATGGATTTCTCGGCATTGAATTCTTGATAAAATCCGATGACCGCATTGAGCACAACGATGGCGAGAATAGCGATGGCATCCACGACTTCGCCCAGGGCGCCGCTGAGAACCCCCGCCGCGATGAGAATCCAAATGATCAGGCTCTTGAACTGCCCGAAGAAGATGGCCAGCGGGCTGATGGGCTTGGCCTCCTTGAGTTCATTTGGGCCGCACTGCGCCAAACGGCGAGAGGCTTCTTCCGAAGACAATCCGCTGCTGAATGATCGGACATGAGTCAAGACCTGTTCTGTGGAAAGGCAATGCCAGGGGCGTTTGTCAGGTTCAGTTCGTGGATTCGTATGCTCTATTGTCACATCTCGGATAACCGGTGTATTGGCGCCATCGGGTCTGCTGGAAGAAGATTTCATGGCTGCATGACGACTGGTTCTTCTAACCGGACAGGCTCGCGATTTTGTTCGCTTCGTTTGCTCTGCGCTCGTTTCCACTTCCATTCCTCCACCGCGCAAAACACGCACGGGACCACGAAGATTCCGACCAGAATATTTACCAGCATCCCGCCGACGGATGGGATAGCCATTGGTTGCATCACGTCCGAACCCCGCCCTTGCGACCAGAAGATGGGCATCAGTCCAAAGACCGTGGTGCAAATGGTCATGAGCGCAGGGCGGATGCGTTTCAGGCCGGCTTCGACGACAGCGTCGCGGATGTCATTGATCGAGCTCAGGCGAGCCTTGTCAAAGATGCCTTCGAGGTAGGTCGCCATTACTACGCCGTCGTCATCGATCACCCCGAATAACACAAGAAATCCGACCCACACTGCCACCGAGAGATTGGCGCCCCAGAGCGCGAGCATGACGAAACCGCCGGCGGCGCAGACGAGGATGTTGAAATAAATCACTGGCGCGACCCACCAGCGGTTGAAGCCAAGATAAAGCATCACGAACATGATCACGAGGCAGACTGGCGCAAGGATTTGCATCCGCTTCGTCGCGCGGACCTGGTTCTCGAATTGGCCGCTCCATTCCCAATAGTAGCCGGGCGGGAGCATCAGATGACCGTCCTTCAGGGCGGCTTGCAACGTGCGCTCGGCGTCTTGGACCACGCTCACTTCATCACGGTCACGCGTGTTCATCGTGACATAGCCAACCAGCAGGCCGCGCTCGCCTTTGATTTCCTGCGGGCCAAGGACGCTGTTGATGGTGACGACTTGCGCGAGCGGGACCTGCGCGCCGCTGCTGGTCGGCAGAAGAATCTTCTCCAACTCGGGAATGTCCTCACGGAACTCGCGCAGATAGCGCACACGAATCGGATAACGCTCGCGGCCCTCGACCGACTCCATAAGGTTTACCCCGCCGATGGCGATCTCGATGACATCCTGCACGTCGCGAATGTTGACGCCGTAGCGAGCGATACGATCGCGGTCGATTTCAAACTCCAGATAAGGTTTTCCAACAATGCGGTCGGCTACGATGTCAGTCGCGCCGGGAACATTTCTCAGCAGTGACTCAATTTGGAGGCCGATACGTTCAATCTCGCGCAAGTCGCTGCCGTAAATCTTCACGCCCATCATCGCGCGGAAGCCGGTCTGGAGCATGACGAGTCGTGTTTGAATCGGCTGGAGCCAGGTAGGCAACACGCCGGGAATAGCAGTGCGCTCCTGCAACTCGGCAAGGATTTCTGTTTTGCTGATGCGGCGATGTTCGGGCGCGAAAAGAGCAAGCGGTGCTTTAAGCGAGCCCGGCCAATTGGAAAACCAGCGCTTCACTGGAATGTGCCGCCATTCGCTCTCCGGCTTGAGAATGACAATGCTCTCCATCATGCCGATGGGCGCGGGGTCGAGCGCAGACTCCGCGCGACCCAGTTTGCCAACAACACTCTCCACTTCGGGCACGCTGGCGATGGCCATATCTTGCCTGGCGTTCACCTCGACGGCTGGGCCGAGTCCCGCTTGCGGCAAAAGCGACGGCATATAAAGGAACGAACCTTCGTCGAGCGGCGGCATGAACTCGCGTCCGATGCCCGGCAGGATGCGACGTTCCTGAACTACGTTGAGGCCGGCCTGGATCTCACTGTGGCGCTCGGCCTCAGTCTGTTTGCGCCAAAGCATCCGGCGGTGCAGCGAGCCGTCAGAATGGCGGATGGTTTGCGAACGGAGTTGCGAGAGTTCAACTCGCGGGTGGCCGGCGTGTGCGCCGATGCTGGCCAGCCACTCAATGGGCTTCAACGTCACACCGATGCCAAGCCAGATGCTCAGACCGACGAAGAGAATTGTGACCGGCGCGACGAGAAACGTTCTCTTGTGCGCCAGAATCCATCGCAGTGTCGGCGCATAGACACGGGCGATGCCGCGAGAGACCGGGTTTTTCTCCAACGGCAGGAAACGCTCGCGCGTTATTCGCAGGAACCCAAGAGCAATGATAACACCGACCACGATGGACATCGGCCAGCCGCTGTAATGCCCGCCGGCAAAAGCCCACATGAACACTACATGCGCCGCAAGAACGCTGACGGAGCCCAACGCACCGGCGGTGCACCAGATCGCGCGTCGCGACAATTTCACGGGTTGGAACAGGAAATAACAAACCAGTGGCACGACCGTTAAGGCGAGGATGACACTGGCGCCGATGGCAAAAGTCTTTGTGAAGGCAAGCGGTCGAAACAGTTTTCCCTCCTGGTCGGTGAGGAAGAAGACCGGGATGAACGACACAAGCGTGTTTGATACCGCCGTCACAATCGCGCTGCCAACTTCGCGCGCGCCCTCAAACACGCGCTCGAAGTGCGACTTTCTTGCGTCGCCGGTCGCGATGTGACGATAAATATTTTCTGTCATGATGATGCCCATATCGCCCACGTCGCCAATGGCGATGGCGAGCCCCGCCAGCGACATGATGTTCGAATCGACACCGAACACATACATGAGGATGAAGCAGAGGCAGACCGAGAGCGGCAACGTCACGAGCACCGAGATGGTGCTGCGCAGGTGCAACAGAAAAATCAGGATGACGGCGCTGGCCATGAGCGCTTCCTCCAGCAGCGCTTCCTTTAGTGTATCCACCGTCTCGTGAACGATGTCGGTGCGGTCGTAGAACGGCACGATGCGGACCTTCGAGACGCGACCGTCAGCCAAAGTCTTTTGCGGCAGGCCGGTTTCAAGTTGCTTAACTTTGGCCTTCACGCGCTGCACGACTTGCAGCGGATTTTCCCCATAACGCATCAGCACCACGCCGCCGACAGCTTCGACGCCGGCTTTGTCGAGTGCTCCACGACGGAAGTCCGGGCCGAGCGTCACATTCGCGACGTGTTTCACCTGAATAGGTGTGCCCTTCTCCTGCCGGATGACGACCTTCTCCAGGTCCTCCACGGTCTTGATAAATCCGACACCGCGAATAAAGAACTCGAGGCCGTTCTTCTCAATCACCTTGGCGCCTACGTCGATGTTGGCTTTCTGCACCGCCTCGTAAACGTCGAGCAGTGTGACGCGATGGGCGCGGAGCTTGTCCGGGTGAACGTCGATTTGATACTGCTTCACGAACCCGCCGATGCTCGCGACTTCGCTGACGCCTTCGACAGAGTGGAGTTGGTAACGGAGATACCAGTCCTGAATGCTACGCAGTTCCGCGAGATCGAAGCCTTCGCCTTCAACCGTGTACCAAAACACTTGGCCAAGCGCCGTCGCGTCCGGGCCGATCACGGGGACGACGCCTGTGGGCAGGCGCTGCTGGGCAACGTTCATCCGCTCGATGACGCGCGAGCGCGCCCAGTAGTAATCCACATCGTCCTTGAAGATGACGAACACCATCGCGAAGCCGAAACCGGACATGCTGCGAATGGTTTTCACGCCGGGCGTGCCGGTGAGACTCGTTGTGAGCGGATACGTGACCTGGTTATCAACATCCTGTGGCGAGCGGCCCGGCCAATCAGCGAAGACGATGACTTGTTTCTCGCCGATGTCGGGAATGGCGTCCACTGGCGTGCGCGTGAGCGCGTAGTAGCCAACCCCGATCGCGGCGACCACGCCCAGGACGACCAGGAAGGCATTGCGCAGGCACCAGCGGATGAGGGCAGCAATCATGGTTCAATGCTTGTGCTCGGCTGGCTTGGGCGCCGCGTGTCCATCGTGGCCAGACGCTTTGGTTGTAGGAGCGGGAGCATCTGTCTTGGCCGGTGCTCCGTGTTGATGTCCGCCAGCGGGTGCTTGGCCCTGCGAGTAGAAGAGACTCGGCAGGCCGCGAATCTGGAATTGCGAATCGAGCAGAAAGTTTCCGCGCACCGCAACTCGGTCGCCTTCTTTGAGTCCACTGAGGACAGGGAAGAAATCGCTGGCTCGCGGTCCAGTCTTGATTTCGACCGGCGTAAATTCACCTTTGGCCTTCTCGACATACACCAGCTTGCGCACGCCGCTGTCCAGGACAGCGGCTATGGGCACTGCGAGAGGTTCTTCACCTGCTGGCGTTACATTGGTTGGCTCTCCAGGGATTTGCACGAGCGCCATGTTGCAGACGGGGCATTGGCCGGCCTGCCGCTGCAAGATCTGCGGATGCATCGGACAGGTCCATTGGCCCTCGACCCCTGTTGGTGCAGGTTTGCCATTGGCCAGCAGTTCCGCGCGGATGAGCGCACTGACATACATACCGGGCTTTAGCTTCTGGTCTGCGTTGCTGATGTTCAGCAACACCTTCACGGTGCGCGTTTCTTCGTTCAGCACCGGGTTGATGAACCAGACGCGACCGCTAAAGGTCTGGCCGGGATAGGCTTCGGAAGTGATTTCCACGGTTTGGCCGTATTGCACCCAGAGCAGCTCATATTCATAGATGTCGAGATAAACCCAGACTGATTCGAGATTCGCGAGCCGGTAGAGCACATCGCCCGGCTTCACCATCGACTTCTGCACAACCATCTTCTCGGTGACAGTGCCTCTGATCGGCGAGTAGAGCGTGAGACGTTCGCTGAACTTCTTATTGCGAATGAGTTCGTCCACTTGTGCTTCGGTGAGGCCCCATCGTAACAGCTTGAGTTTCGCCGATTCGGCGAGCGCCGAACCGCGCTGGCTTTCGAGAGTGAGGAGCAGTTCCTGTTGCGCCACGACGAGGTCCGGGCTGTAAATCTCCACAAGATGGTCGCCGAGTTTCACTGCGAGGCCGGTGTAGTCCACAAAGAGCCGTTCGACGTAGCCCTCGACGCGCGCAGTGATGGTCGCGAGCGCCGTCTCGTTGTACTGGACCTTGCCGACGAGGCGTGTTTCACGAGCGAGTTTGCGCCGCTGCACCGGGACAGTTTCGACGCTCGCCATCGCGCGGGCGTGCTCAGAGAGTTCGAGCATCGGTTCACTGTTAGTGCTTTTCGTTGGCACTGTCGCGGGGACGAGCGGCATCGAGCAGATGGGACACTTGCCCGGCTTGGGCAACCGCACCTGCGGGTGCATGGAGCAGGTCCAAGTCTGGTCAGTGACAGTCGTCGTTGTTTCGGCGTCGCCGGCAGACGGGCAGCGAAGAACGGCGAACGCGCTGATGCCCACTACGAGCACCGCAAGTGTGATGAAAATGTTCCGCTTCGTGAGAATGGCTTTCACGTTCATGGTTTTTTCTCCTTCTCAGCCAGCCTGTCACTCGACAGCAGTGGCGCTCCCGCTGGCGGGGTGCCGAGTATCAGCAAAGACAATTCAGCGAGCGCGAGTTCGCGCTGCACACGGGCCTCGACTTCAGCGAGTTGAAAGTCCAGCAGGGTTCGCTCAGCATCGAGTACGTTGAGAAAGTCCACCTTCCCCCCGGTGTAGCCGCTCTGCGCAACCTCAAGGGACTGCCGCGCTTTCGGCAGCAGTCGGTTTTGCAGCAATTCGAGGTTCCGCGTGCTTTCGCGGAACATAAACGACTTCTCCGCGAACTGGACGGCGAGCATGATTTGCTCGGCGGACAGCCGCGCCTCTGCCGCCCGCTTGCCTGCCTGTGCTCCGGCAATCTGCGCGGCTATTTTGTCGCGCCAAATCGGGAGAGTGACGCCGATCGATGGCCGCACCATAATCGGGTAAGCCTTAACATCCGCCTCAATCCCCGCGTTGAAATCCGGCACTTTCGCCTTGGTGGCGAGCCGAATGGATGCGTCAGCCATCCGCACCTCCGCCTCCATTGCCTTCAGGCGCGGATTGCGCGCCAGCGCCGTGGTGAACAACTTCTCGGAAGTCAGGTCGAGCGGCGTGGACTCGAACTGCGCCGGCACGGGCGGAGTGGCGTCTTCTGCTTTCAGTCCTAGCGCGCCTTTGAACTGCGCCAGCAAGGGATTACGCGAGTCTTCCAGGTTTGAGATTTCAGTCGTGAGTCGTTCTTGCTCGATTTGCGCGCGCAGCACGTCCTGAAGCGTCACCCTGCCGACTTCGTTTTGCGTCCGTGCAAGCTTTTCGATTTGCTCCAACAGTCGTAACGTCTCCTGATTCACGCCGACCTTCGCGTCAAGAAAATGGAGTTCGTAGTAAGCCTTCTTCAGCGCGAACGCAGCCCGTAGCAGCGCGTTCTCAAAAACGAAATATCTCGCCTCACTCTCGGCTGTCGCCATGTTCGCGGCCCACTTGAGTTTGCCAGGGCCGGGAAAATCCATCATCAGACCCGGCATCAGCGACATCACCATGTTTGCGATGTCGCTTTCAAAAGTCAGTCGCGGATCCGGTAGCGACCGTTCGACGGTGATGCGCTGAACTGAAGCAGCCCAATCATAGTATGCCGCCTCGACCTGCGGTTGGTTCAGGATGGCGAACTGAAGGAAGTTGCCAAGTCCCGCATTGGTTCGAAGCGTCGGTAGCGCGGGGCGTTGATTCTGCGGTCGGAACGACTCTTCTACCGTCTGAAAGTTCTGTCGCGTCTTGCGCTCTCCTTGTGTCGAGACTCCTTTGCAGCCAGTAAGCAACAGGGTTACTCCGAGCGCCCCAATCGCGGCTGCAAGGAACGCCAATTTTCCTGGTGGTTGTAACGCGCGCATCGGAAATCTTTTTCAAACATAAGGGGCGGGGCCTATTTCCTCTCCATGCCCGTGGTCGGAGTACTGGCCGTCTTCGTCGCGCAGCAGAAGACTGAGTCATCGCCACACCCTTCGCAGGTATGCTTAATCTGCTCCTTCGCACCGAAGCCCGCACCCGTGATGGTGATGGTGGACTTGCAACCGGGGCAGTAATGCCGGTGCTCCAGCCACGCTGGCTTTGCAAACCGGGTGCGAGGCTGATCTACGTTTGCAAAAAGGACAGTCTTGCACTTGATGCAGGCCATCGCGATAGCGTCGCCTTTATCGAGGTTCAATTCGTCCGTGCTGCGAACATGGTGCAGTGGGACGAATCCTTTTTCTTCGACAATCCGAGTCCGTGAGGAGGCGCAACCGACGACAAAGAGTGCGGCCACGAGACCGACGCCTCCGGCGATAATTATTCGAATGTTTGGTTTCATTTTCATAACTTGCCTTTTCTTCTGTTGTGATTGTTTTGGCCTACTTTTCGCCTATTCCTGTGATTGGTTCATTTCCTTGGCGTGTTGCGCAGCAAAATACCGAGCCCTTTCCGCACTTCTCGCAGAGATGAGTGATCTTGATCTGATGGGTCTTGCCAACGCGCACGCGCTTGAGATGGGCCTTGCACTCCGGACAGGGATGGTTCTTCCCGAGCGGGTTGAGCAACGCTTGACCGGGGCGGGCGAGGTTAAGGTAAACGACCGATTTGCAACTGGTGCAAGCCACCACAGCCGAATCACCCGGCTTCAGGGATTGTTCCTCTTCGGTCGTCGAAATTCGGCGCAGATTGACGGCCTCACTGTTTTGCCTCCATTGACTACCGGTGGAAGAGCACCCAGTGGCCAGCAGTGCGAGCCCAAGCATGACTCCAGGCACAACGAATCTGGTGAGGTGAAGAGATGTTTTCATAACGGCTCCTTTCCGGTCGAAGTCACGACGCCGTTAGCGACCACCAGAACGGCGTTGGCCCCGCCAAACGGGTTCGGGATTAAATCCTTCGCCGCAGGGTCGTCCACCCATTGGCCGTCCACGACGAAGCGGTATTCGTAGCTCCCTGGGGCTAGGGACAACTCCCTCGCCCACTTGCCGTCGTTCAGCCAAATCATCGGCGTGGCGCTTGGATGCCAGTCGTTGAACGAACCAGCGATGAAGACCTCCTGCGCCTCGGGCCGGATCAACTCAAAGCACACGCACTGCGAGCCGCAGGCGGATGCTGCTGACTTGATTTCCCTTTTTGTATTCATAGATCCTCCAAAATGTCATCCGCACTCCGCCCCGGACTGGCTGGATCTGGCCAGGAAGATCAAACTCTCAGGACCAGTCCGGCACAGTCCGGGCAGGCTGCGACTACTTCTTTTCCTCCATTCCTTTGGTAGGAAGGCTATCCTTCTTTATCACGCAGCAGAAGGCGTCTTTGCTGCCACACTTCTGGCACACATGCACGACTTTGTCCGTTGCCTGCTTACCGCGGCCTTCAGTCTTGATGATGCTCTCGCAGCCAGGGCATAGGTGTTTCGCGGTCACCCTATCGTCCTTAATGTGGCCCTTGATGGTCTCGACCGAGGTCATAGTGACGGTCTTGCATTTGGGGCAAGACATGGCGATCACGTCGTCGGCCGCTAGACCCTCTAAATCCTTGACGGTTTGGATGCCCTTCAACTCCATCAGTTTCTGCGCGCCTTTCTTCTCGAAAGGTTTATCCTGTGCCACCGCCGTACTGGCCAGGCACATGCCGACAGCCATCGCAATGGCGAGGCTCGAATTGATACCGATTTTCCCAATCATGTTTTTTACTTTCATCGTTGCGTCTTTCTTTTTTTGTTTTGGTTGTTGTTGTTGTCGGAGCGAATTACGGCAGGGACATCGTCATGATTTTTTACCCATGCCCGTCGTCGGAGCGCCGCCCTTGCGAGTCGAGCAGCAAGTCACGCTGTCTGCGCCGCAATCGCCGCATTTGTGAACGGCCACGTCTTTGGCCAGTTTGCCTTGGCCAACGGTTGTGATGGTTGTGTCGCAGCTCGTGCAGAGATGCCTCTCCACAAGAACGGTTGGCTTGATGACGCCTCTGCTGGTGTTTTCAGTGCGGATCGTCCATTCCGATTTGCACTTCGCGCAGGACATCGGCTTGTAATCCGATGGACCCACCGGAGCTGTCGGCGGCAAGAGCTGCTGCGCCCCGCCTTTGAACAGGATCTCTCCTGCCCGGATTTCCGCGGACACTGAAGCGAACAATGCCACTGCGATGGCCAGCCCGGTCACTCGGGCCAGCTTGTTGATACGTGATGTTTTCATTTTCGGACCTTTTTGTTAGTGCCTTTAAGCGATGACTAGTGTCGCTCCATCTATTGATACGAGTGCATCAGAAGAACCACTCCACGCTCGTTGCCAAAGACTAACCGTCTTTTGCTCTGCCCGTGGCAACCGCTGGGGACGCCCGCTTTTCGTCACGTTGGGCGACGTGTCGCCACACGACCGATCCACGTTGAGCGGAGCTATTCGCATAAACACTCGGTGTTCCTGACATAGCCGCCACGCGCGAGCGACGGGAACGTTTCCAGTGTCCGCGGGCTGAATGCGAACGCGTGATTCCGGGTCGCTTCAGTCAGCGGGTCGATTCCTGAGCGTATTGCGAGAGTGCTTTCACTTGACGATACAGCCGGGCGTGCGAGTTCCGGAAAGACCTCCCTCATTCGCGGACTGGAGGCCAATGCGCGGTTCTTTTTCGCGTCGGCCAGGACACTATTGAGCTTCGTGACAGCGATCGGTTCGACTTCGCCGCGAGCGAGCCACGGAAAAACCTCGATGGCTCGCGGACTGGCCGCGATGGCGCGATTCTCTAAATCGGCGGAACCGGCGAATTGCGCGACTTCCGCCGTGATGCCAAGGGACAACGCTGCGGTGGTAACCGCAAGGAGATACAGGTTGGTTTTCGTTTTCATATGTTTCTCTGTTAGTTGCGGCGGCTGTTTCTTCTGCCGCTATGTGTCTTGATAAACTTCTGCCCTTAATACGCCGGGGGCCTTGGAGTTCCCTTGACCGCTTATTGGCAAAAGCCCTCCATCCTTTGTGACTTGCTGTAGCACTTCTGCCTCGCTGGCTGCGCCCATTTCAGATACAGTCCCTGGAATGAAATCCTCGCACCTGCTGGTGATGTGCCTGGCTTTGGTCCTCCCTCTGAAAATTACGGCTGTTCCAGTTGCTGGTCAGGTGCAGGAGTTAACCACAGGGAAATCCCAGCCCCGCGAGCAGCAAGGGAATGGAGTGTCGAGTGTCGTTTTACCCACCGGTGACGCGATTGCCCATTGGAGATTCGATGAAGGCGCCGGCACGAGCGCATTGGATTCTTCTACCAACAATCACGACGGAACCATTATCGGAGCCACTTACGTTGCAGGCCGATTTGACGGTGCGTTGTCGTTCAATGGCGCTGGCAGTTACATTTTTGTTTCCGATGCCCAATCTGGCGGCACCGCGGGTTCTGGCCTCGATATGGGCACGCGCGATTGGACGGTGTCAGCCTGGATCAAGACCACCGCTTCGGGAATGGTCGTGACGAAAATGGGATTCGTCGGCGGGGCCAACCCGGATGGGTGGGGGATGACCGTTTCCGCGAACGGCACGGTAGGGGCAGTCCTCCACAAGTCGGGCGGAGGGACGGTGAATATTTTCGCCGGAGACGGAGCGCCCGTGAATGACGGCCAGTGGCATCACGTTGCCGTGGTCTTCAATCGCACCGCGAACATGGTCCGCTACGTGGATGGGGCGATCAATGGGACTCAATACAGCCTTTCCTCCTTAAGCGGCCAATCCATCGACAACACCAAGCAACTGCGGATCGGCGCTCGCGATCAAGCCGGCGACGAAATCTTCTTCAATGGCCTCATCGACGACGTGCGGGTCTATGCTCGCGCCCTGAGCGCGGAAGAAATCGCCGCGCTGGCTGGCGTGGAACCTCCGAAACCGCCGCTCTGGTCCGCTCCCATCAGTCTGGTATCGGCCTACGGTCGTGTGGCATTGGGTAATCACGTGCATGTGGTCGGCCACAGTGCTGGCAACCTGGTGCATCGATCTTCGCAGGACAACGGCGCGACCTGGATCGCTCCGTCCGCTGTGGCTCCGGCCTCGGTCAATTATCCAATGCAATACGGCGGACTGTTTGCCGTGGGCGACACCGTGTATCTGCTAACGGCGGCGGGAGATATGGGGCCGTCCAGTCAGCCGCTGGATTTTCGGAAGTCCACCAACAACGGCGCGACCTGGAGCAATCCCATCCGCATTACGCGTCCGGGGCAGGAAATCCGCCGGGCCAATATCGCAGCCAGCGGCAACACAGTGCATGTGTTCGGCGGACAATCGGGCGCCGGGGGGTATGGCACCGGCATCTTCTATTTTCGGTCCACCAATGACGGAGTGAACTGGGAACCCGGAGTGAAGTTGTACGCTGAAGCTGATGGCAGCGCGAGAATGGCGGTGGACGGAACAACGGTGCATGTCGCTTTCGGCGCGAAGCTCTCCACGAATTCCTTTGGCGGGCGATCTTCATACATGCGTTCCACCGACAGCGGCGCCACGTGGAGCGAACCGGTTTTCATTGGAGAGAACAGTGCCGAAAGTGACGTGCAGGCGCGTCAGCAAATTGTGGCGGCTGACGGGCGGGTTCTTTCCATGTGGCAGCGCGAACGCCCGTTCGCTGGCGGGCCATTGCCAACCGAGCGTTTGGGATACAACCGCTCGACGGATGGAGGTCTTGCTTGGACAGGATTGAAGCTTCTGCCCGGCGACAAGATTTTGCCCAGCGACTCCAGCATCGTCCGGGACCATCATCAGGTCTGGATCGTGTCCGGCGGCGGACTGCACGTGGCATGGGCGCATGGTCCCCCTGGCAATCCTTCTACGCCGATGGGTTACATCTTTTCCCCCGATTATGGCGTTACCTGGAGCGATCCAGAAATTGCCATCAACGCGCCTGCGGGCAGCTTGCCTTACGGGATTGTGGCTGACGACAATTGGGTGCACATCATTGCGGAACCGGGCGTCTATGTCCGGCGGCGTCTGCCGCCCGTTTTCGATTCGATACGGCGCGTGGGCCAAGCCGTCGTTTTGGAGTGGAGAGGCGAAGGAGTCTTGCAGTCGTCTGGCGACGCGTCTGGTCCCTGGGACGATATTCCTGGTGCGACCAGTCCACACGCGATAATGGTCGATTTGATGAAGCGCTTCTATCGTGTCATCGTGCCTTGAAAACACTTCAGCAGCTTTGTCATCGTGTATGGAGGTTTGCGTTCATGCCTTGGTTCTATTTGCCACGAGTGACTTCATGGGGACTAGGTAAGACTAAAGATGCCTGAATTCTGGCAAACAATCTGTCCACCTTGGTTCCGAGTTCCGAACGGATACGAACTCGAAGGAACTGGTGTGCTAATACGGATCGGTGACCGCCGGTTCCTTTTGACAGCCGCCCATGTGCTGGACAAAGCGCATGATGGCCCACTGCATTTCGGCCTTCCAATAGGATATGTGGAGGTCTCTGGAGTTTCGAAGATAACTGCAGTCCCAAGTGCCGGCCGCGAGGCTGACCATGTAGATCTGGCATTCGTCGCAATTGATGAGCATGTTGCAAAACTCCTAGCGGACAGCTTCGCGTTTCTTCCTATCACGTACATTGATGTGATGGATGAGGGCAAGGAGGGAACGCCCTACATAGTCAATGGCTGCCCATGGAAAAAGGTACGCAAGGACGGACGAACTTTCCGGCCAAATATCTACGAGCTCAAATTAACCGGACGCAAACACCAAGAATACCCATCCATGGAATTAGCACGTGAAACCCACATCGCGATGGAATTTGATCCCAAGAAAATGACAAACGGCCTGGACCGCAGAGTCGAAGCTCCGAAGCTGAATGGAGTTAGCGGTGGTCCGGTATGGAAGGCAGTTCGAGTGGATGAGCAAAACAAAAAGCCGGTTCTCACGAAGCGCTTGGCCGGCATCGTCATTGAGCACCGGAAGGAGAGACGAACATTAGTGGCCACACGCGTTGCCGGAGTTCTTGCCGGAATCGCTCATCCTTTTCCACACCTCGCTCAAGCGATTCCACAGAATCCAAAGATGGAAATCATGTGCCGAAACGTGTAGCGCGCTGCGTTCGACGTTTGTGTACTAAAAGCTCAAGGGTGCTGAGGCCCAAAGCAATTCAAATCACAATCTCACCCTGCGCAGCCTCAGCGCATTTACAACTACCGACACCGAACTGAAACTCATCGCGGCGCTCGCAATGATAGGACTGAGCAGGAGTCCGAAGAATGGATAGAGCACGCCTGCTGCGATAGGCACGCCGAGTGCGTTATAGATGAAGGCGAAGAAGAGGTTCTGCCGGATATTGCGCATCACATGGCGGCTGAGACGGATGGCTTTTACGACGCCGCGCAGATCGCCTTTGACGAGTGTGATGCCTGCGCTCTCAATGGCTACGTCGGTTCCCGTTCCCATCGCGATGCCCACATCAGCAGCGGCGAGGGCAGGCGCGTCGTTGATTCCGTCTCCTGCCATGGCGACAACGTTCCCTGATGCACGCAGCTTCTGGACAATTTGATACTTGTCCTCTGGAGCGACCTCGGCATGGACTTCGTCGATGCCCAGTTTCCGAGCGACGGCGGCAGCGGTGTCTTTGTTGTCGCCGGTCAGCATCACGGCTTTGATGCCAAGCCGGTGCAATTCCTCAATGGCTTGCGGGGTGGTGGGCTTGATAGGGTCGGCAACCGCGAGAATGCCGGCAGGCCGATGGTCAATGGCGACGAAGATGACCGTGTTCCCGTCCTGCTGCAATTGGCGGGCTTGTTGTTCCAGAGCTTCCCATCCTTTGATACCTCTGCTCTCAAGGAAACGTACGTTGCCTATGGCTACGTCGTGACCTTTGATTCGCCCCACGACACCTCCGCCTGTAACTGAGTTGAACTTCTCCGGGTTTTCCAGACGAATGCCGCGTGTTTCAGTTCCGTGCACGATGGCCGTCGCCAAAGGATGTTCGCTGCGGCGTTCCAACGAAGCAGTGAGTTGCAGCAATTTGTCTTCACGAACGCCGGGAGCGGGAACAACTTTCGTCAACTGTGGGAGGCCTTCCGTGAGTGTGCCGGTCTTGTCCGTGACGATGACATTGACCTTTTCCATCCTCTCCAACGCTTCGGCGTTCTTGACCAGCACTCCTTCCTGAGCACCACGTCCCACGCCAACCATAATCGACATGGGTGTGGCCAGTCCCAGCGCGCAAGGACAAGCGATGATCAGCACGGCGACTGCATTCACCAGCGCATGCGCCATTCGCGGCTCAGGACCAAACAAAGCCCAACCAATGAACGTAAGCACTGCCACGCCGATAACCGCCGGGACGAAGATGGCGGACACGCGGTCTGCGAGGCGCTGAATGGGCGCGCGGCTGCGTTGGGCAGCACCAACCATTTCGACGATGCGCGCCAGCATGGTTTCACTGCCAACACGTTCTGCGCGCATGAGAAAGGAGCCGGTCTGGTTGAGGGTGGCCCCGGTGACTTTATCACCGGTTTTCTTTTCAACCGGAATGGATTCACCGGTGATCATCGATTCGTCCACGCTGCTTTGGCCTTCAATAATCACGCCATCGACCGGAATCTTTTCTCCGGGCCGGACACGGATTAGGTCGCCCTTCATCACAGCCGCGACCGGCACTTCCTGTTCTTTTCGATCGCGCACGACACGGGCGGTTTTCGGCGCTTGCTGGAGCAGGGCTTTGATAGCCGCGCCGGTTCGGCTGCGGGCGCGCGCTTCGAGCCATTGGCCGAGCAGCACAAGCACGGTGATGATTGCTGCCGCTTCAAAATAAACCGGCACCACGCCGCCCACACGAAAGGTTGGCGGAAACACGTGTGGAGCGAGCAAAGCTACGACACTGTAAACGTAGGCGGTGGCCACACCGAGCGCGATAAGCGTGAACATGTTCAAGTGACGCGTCCAAATGGAATGCCAGCCGCGCACGAAGAACGGCCAGCCTGCCCACAGCACCACCGGTGTCGCAAAGATAAATTGAATCCACTGATTGACTCGCGAGGAGAGCCACTGGTCCAGATGCAGGCCGGGAATAAGATGCGCCATTCCAAGAATCAGCACGGGCACACTCAGCGCCGAGCCGATCCAGAAACGACGCGCCATGTCTTTGGCTTCGGCACTTTCCTCCTCAGTGTCCGCAGTGATTGATTTGGGTTCCAGGGCCATCCCGCAGATCGGACAAAAGCCAGGCTTGTCCTGCTGTACTTCTGGGTGCATCGGGCAGGTGTAAATCATTTTGGCCTCCCGTCTGCCAGGCTGGGTCCTTTCGAGCGCCATTCCACACTTCGGACAGTCGCCCGGTTCATCCGATTCCACACCGGGACACATCGGACAGAAATACTTGGCTGCTCCGGATGGCTTTGCCGCGCCGGTGCCGTGGCCATGAGCATGTGCCGGTTGGCGATGCTCGCTGGATTGAGCTTTGCCTTCGCTTTCGTCCGAATGGCAGCGCGAGTGGTTCGTCACTGGCCGTACTGCCGCCTTTGATTGCCTGAGAAACTGCTGCCGACAATGCTCAGAGCAGAAGTAGAAGGTCTCTCCGTCACGTTCCGCGCGCAACGCGGCCTTCTCGTCCACCTGCATTCCACAAATTGGGTCTGTTTTCATTTCATCTTTGCTTGATCCACATCGCTGCCTTGGCTTGGGCAAACGCACAACCTTGAAAACATTACACCCCAAAGTGAGCTTTCTAAAGTGCCCCGTCGACGCGTTGGTGATTGCCTGTTGACTCCGATGGAAATGCCAGAGGGTTTGGGCGGTGAACGGAGTATTAGGAGCAGACAGAAACCCGGCGGGTCTCGTCATTCCCGATAAACGGGATTAACAATATGGGCGTGGCCGGCGGATTCACGTGCCGCACCGCGCCCCCAACTTGTATGAAAGAACAACCATCGGAGAGCGAGGAACAAATGCGAAAGCTCTGGCACGAGTGGAAAGTCACGACACCATTACCGCCTCGATTTAGCGAGGGCGTATGGCGGCGAATCCAACGGGCGCAATCGGAGCCATCGCTTATTGACAGGCTGCGGGCGTGGCTGGCAGATGTGATGCCTCGACCCGCCGTGGCCTTCTCCTACATAATAATCCTGTTGATGATTGGGATCGTTTCAGGTCAGTGGCAGGCACGCGTGAAGGCCAACCAACTTCATAGCGATTTAAGCCAGCGCTATGTGCAGACGGTTGACCCGTATCAGAAGGCAAACTTACCATGAAGTCCGCCGTGGCCATTCTTGTCGCAGGTGTCCTGGCCTGTGTGGCAGGATTTTTCGGCTTCTATCTCCGTGGTACGGCTCCGCATCGTGAGCTTTTGCAGGAGCGCTCACCCGAACTGGCTTGGCTCAAGCGCGAGTTCCAGCTTAGCGACGTCGATTTCACTCGCATCACCAGCCTTCACGAAGCCTACCAGCCGCAATGTCAGGAAATGTGCCGCCGTATTGACGAGCAAACCACCAAACTCAAAACATTGCTGGCCAGCACGAATGCGATGACTGCTGAGATGGAAGCGACCCTTGCGGAGTCTGCCCGCCTGCGGGCCGAGTGTCAGCGCAACATGCTGCGACATTTCTTTCAAGTCAGCCAAACCATGCCGCCCGAAGAAGGCCGGCGCTATATCAAATGGATCTCCGAACGCACCTTTGGCGCGGCTCACACCATGCCGGGGATGGAGCATTGAGCACGCCGACCGACACTTGCGATGAAGGAAATCCCGACTGACGAGCGAGACGCCGCCGATATGACGCGCTTGGCGGATGGTCACGACGCCAGTCTCGATGATCTAATGGAACGCCACGGAGAGAAACTCTTTCATTACCTCATTCGCTGTTTGCAGAATGAAGAGGATGCGGCCGATCTGGCGCAGGAAACGTTCGTGCGGGTGTATCAGAACCGGAAACGATTTAAGGCCGGCAGCAAGTTTTCCACTTGGCTCTATACTATTGCGACGAATCTCGCCCGGACACGCTATCGATTCCGCGCTCGTCATCCCGAGGTGTCCCTCGATGCCGAGACAGCCCGGAGCGGAGGCGCCTTGAGCGACGTTCTCTCTGAAGACAAGCCGACGCCCAGCGAGCGCTTGCAGGGTGAAGAACGCGCCGAGGCCGTTCGCCAGGCCCTTGCAACTCTTCCCGAGGATCTTCGCACCCCGCTACTACTCGCCGAGTATGAGGAAAAATCGCAAGCGGAAATCGCGGCAATCCTCGACTGTTCTCCAAAGGCGGTGGAGATGCGAATTTACCGGGCGCGCCAGCAGTTGCGGGTAAGCCTGGGAGCGTTGCTTCCCGCGTAAGTCAGCATACAGTTCCGATCCTTATCCCGACGAATCACGCTGCTGCTATAGCCACGATGGCAAAGGCTTTCATAAGTGAAGAACAGAGGTTGACGTCGAAATTCTAATCCCTTTAGTTGATCACATACTGGGTCATGGCTGCTTCGGGGCTTGGACGCCAGGCTTGAGCGTCATGAGCAACACCTTGTCCACTCGATGACCGTCCATGTCGATGACTTCAATATGGTAGCCGTGGAGTTCAAATGCCTCGCCTTCGTGCGGGACATGGCCAAGATGCTTCATGATGAATCCGCCAAAGGTCTCGTAATCGCGCTCCGCTTCGGCAGGCAGCTTGAACTCAGGCAGGCATCGCTCGAATTCTTCGATTTCAAACATCCCATCCACCAGCCAGGAGCCGTCCTCACGACGCACGGCTCGCGGCTTGGCACGTTCATCCAGCGACGGCAATTCGCCGATGATGGCCTCCATGATGTCGTGCAGCGAAACCAGGCCAATGATGCCGCCGAATTCATCCGCCACGAGCGCAACATGCTTGCGCGTCTGCTTGAACTTTTCCAAGAGCGCGCTGGCGGACTGCGACGCGGGCACGACCAGGGCGGGCGTCATCAAGTCCTTCACTTTGACCGCTGTGCCAGCGGCAAGGTTGGCATAAATGGATTTAACCGACACAACGCCGACAACGTGGTCGCGGTTGCCTTCATAGACAGGGAACGTCGTATGTCCGCTCACGACGATTTTGTGCCAGATGGCTTCATGGGGGTCGTTGACGTTTATCCAGATAATTTTTGCACGCGGCGTCACCAAGTCGCGCGCGGGAATGCGGTCAAGTGCCAGAACGCCTTCAACCATCTCAGGCTCGTGGGGCAGAAAAACCCCGGCTCGCATTCCCTCTCTGACCATGAGCTTCACGTCATCTTCGGTCACCGCGGCCTCTTGTTCCGGCTTGAACCGAAACAGCCTCAACAAGGCTTCTGTCGATGCACTGAGCAGGTTGATTAACGGCGCGGTGAGCGTTGCCAGTTTGTTCATAGGACCGGCCAGTGCGCTCGCGATACCTTCTGGATTAGCCAGGCCGAGGCGCTTGGGCAGCAACTCGCCGATCACGAGCGTGAAATAAGTCAAAAGCACGACCACCACGGCGAGGCTGATCTTTTCCGCGTAAGGCGCAAGCCACAGCATCTGGCGGAGCACATCGGCGAGCTTTGTGGAAAGCGTCGCGCCGCTGAACGCGGCCGCCAGCACACCCACCAGCGTGATGCCGACTTGCACCGTGGCAAGGAAGCGGTTGGGCGACTCGGCCAGTTCCAGTGCGCGGCGGGCGCGCGTATCGCCATTGTCGGCCATGCGGCGCAACCTGGGCTTCCGTGCCGACACGACAGCGATCTCCATCATGGAAAACACTCCGTTGGCGACGAGGAGAGCGAAGATGATTGTCAGTTCAATGGCGATTCCATTCATGCAGAGAGTTTAGTTGACTTGGTTCCCAACGTCACCGTCTGTCCTGTGGTACGTAATGTCCGTGGATCCCATCCACATTGCTGCAAAAAATGGTGAATTATTGCCAAAGTCCGAGAAGAGGAAACGGCAGTTCGATCCTACGCTTCGTATGTCGGGAAGATAAAAAAATTAGTGAACGAGTGGTTTTAATGTATGAAAACTCGAATTCTTCTGATCATCATGATTCCGCTCCTGGCCATAACCCTGACCTTGGCGCAATCAAAACGCAACCGCGCGGCGAAGGAGTTTATGCGCGACAAGTTGGAGTTGTCGCAGCGCGTATTGGAAGGAGTAGCAACAGAGGATTATGCCCTCATCATTTCCAAAGGCACACGCTTGAGCGCGATGACTAAGGATGCAGACTGGCGGCTGTTTGAGAATCCAGAATACGACCAACAAAGTCTCACGTTCCGGCGCCAGGTGGACGCGCTCGTGAAGTCAGCAAAAGATAAGAACCTGGACGCAGCCACGCTAGCGTATGTGCGGATGACGATGAGCTGCGTCGATTGTCATAAATTGGTGCGTGGCAAACTGGTCGCGTTGGCACGAGTCAGTCACTCATTGGCGGCGCAAGATGAGTTAGTGGCAAAACTGAGAAAGGAACAATTATGAATCCATTACGGGAAACGATCAGGCTGCACCCATTCTTCAACGGGATGGAGCCAGCGCATTTGGACATTCTGGCCCACCATGCCAGAAAGGAGAATTTCAAAGCGGGTGAAATGTTGTTTCGCGAAGGCGAGCCAGCAAACCGCTTTTTTCTCATCAGCAAGGGCAAGATTGTCTTGGAAGCGCATGACCTGGCCGACGGTACGGCCCACGTTGAGGACCTTGGGGCGGGGGAGGTGCTCGGTTGGTCGTGGCTTTTTCCGCCGTTCGTCTGGCATTTCCAGGCGCGCGCAATCGAACCGACGGAAACGCTGGTTCTGGATGGGGCGCATTTGCTGACAGTAGCCGAGCGCGATCCAAAGTTCGGCTACGAGCTGCTGAAGCGCGTCGCACAGGTCGTGATTCATCGGCTGCAAGCGACGCGCAAAGAACTGTTCGCAGAAGAAGTTGAGTCCGCGTTGAAGGGTTGAACCGTTCCAACCATAGAAACCATGAACGCGCAAATCGAAACCAGTCCGGCCTTGGTTCACGAGATAATCCTCGCGCATCCATTCTTCAAAGGCATCAACCCGCGTTATGTCCATCTCCTCACCGACTGCGCTTCGTTTGTGCGCCTCGGTGTGGGAGACGACATTTTCCGCGAAGGCCAGGACGCAGACCATTTCTATTTGCTTCATAAGGGGCGAGTCTCGCTGGACACGTTTGTGCCGCGCGTCGGCTCCACGACGATTCAGACGATTGGACCGGGCGAAGCCCTCGGCTGGTCATGGCTGTATCCGCCGTATCGTTGGCAGTTCAATGCCCGTGTCGTTGATCCATTCGAGGCCGTCGCCTTTGGCGCGGTAAGCCTCCGGGAAAAAGCTGAGGAGAACCATGACTTCGGCTACGACCTGGCGATGCGAGTTGGGCGCGTCATGTTGGGCCGTCTTCAGGCCACTCGTCGCCGGCTGGTGGAGTTCTACGTGGGATTCTGACGCGGCACCGGCGTATTTAAGTTGAACTCACCTTCCATTACTCCGTGCGATGGCCTTTACGCTGGCGGCCCTCGCACGACCAGCACTGGTCTTCGGCTGTGAGAAATCACCTTCTGCGCAACCGAACCTAAGGCGGCGGCTGCCAGGCCGGAGCGTCCGTGAGAACCGATGCAAATGAGGTTGGCTCCGAAGCGTTCCGCATCCTGGCAAATCGTGTCTGCAGCGTCGCGACTTTGAAGCACGGCCACATCCGTCTGAATGCCGCTCTCTGTTGCCTCCTCCGGCACGAGCGAGCAAAGTTTGCGCGAGAGATCGTCCACGAGCTTTTGATAGCCGCGTCTTGTGAAGCCTTTTCGTCCCTTTGGTTCGATCAGCCGCTTGGCCGCGCTAAAGGGTGGGACGACATGCACCAATCGCACCACGCCGCCATGAAACAACACAGAGTAAGCCGATGATATCGTGTGATTACTCAGGGCAGAAAGATCCGTGGCGACGAGGACCCGATGATACTCAGGGATATGAGCGACCGCCTTGGCCGCGCTTACCGGCACGCACGCCACACTTATAGGCGCATAATGGAGGATACCGCGGGAAACCGATGAATGGAACAGGCGAGACCAGCCGTGTCGCTGATGTGTTCCCACCAGCAAAAGATCCGCGCGCTCTTCGTGAGCTATTTGGATGAGATTGAACTCCGGGGCGCCCCATCCTGCCTGCACGCGCACGCGCGCACTCGTGTCACCCAGAACTTCACTAAGTTTACGCCGCAGATCACGTTCAAGAACGCGCTGCAACTCCGGCGGGTTTTCCCAAATTGACGCGACGGATTCCAAGCCCAGACGGCCACGAGCTTCCAGCGGAAAATCGACGTAGCCCGCGACCACATTACAGGAGCCGATGCGCCGTAGTTCCTTCACCCAGCCCATCGCTCCTTCGGCGCTCGCGGTGAAATCGGCGGCGATAAAAACATTCAATGAGCGCCTGCCTTCCGCCCATGCAACAAATGGCTTCTCGTCGCGAATGATCAGCGTAGGGATCGGCGAACTCTCGGCCGTCCGTTCCGACACACTGCCCATGAGAACACGGCTGACAGTAAGGTGACGACGCGACGTCATCACGAGCAGCCGTGATCCCGGCCGTTGAGCAACCCGAAGCAGCTCCGCCTCCGGATGACCTTCGAGCAATTCCGTTGAGACCTTAGCGCCGAGTCTACGCAGGTGCGCTGCCTCACTGGCCAATTGCTTTCGTCCCGACCGACGCCATTGTAACCGCACGCTCTCGATTTCTTTGGGGAAGGACGCGCATTCGACCACATGGACCAGACGCAATGGAACGCCCATTCGTTTGGCTATCGCCGTCGCCGCTTCGGCAGCCCGCGTCGCATGAATAGAAAAGTCCGTCGCACAGATTACCTCGCCTTTGCCGATGGTTTCAGCCGGTGCTGAGCGACTTTGTGATTTGATTTTCATATTCAAATCGTCGCTCATCAACGAGGTTTCTGCTTTCCATCCTTTGCTGGAATAGCGCCATTTCTTGGCTGCCTCTCGTCGTGGACCCCACTGCTGCTTTCCAAAAGACGTTTAAAATTCGCCAATCCACGGGAAGCCTTGCCGCATTTCGCGAGCGAGTGTTTTGCAGTTATGAACGACTCACTGCAAAAACTGGGTCCCGAGAGCAAAGGCGCTGGTTCGCCACGCGGGCCAGCCATCGAACTGAACAACATCCTTGCGCCCGTCGATTTCTCGCCGGCCTCACAGCGCGGGCTTGCGTTTGCGGCCGGGGTAGCCGCGCGCTTCCACAGCCAGCTTTATCTTTTTTACGTCGTCGAACCGCCAACATTGCCGCAGTGGGGTTACGCTCATCTTGCCATCAAGGAGGCGAAGCTGCGACGCGCCGCGGAAGAACGATTGTCACAGCTTCCCGTCGAGTGCGACATCGAGCCTGGCTTGACCCACCCCACCAAAGTCGGAACTGGTCGGGCGGATTGGGAGATTTGCAGGTTCGCGGCAGAAGGAAATGTCGATCTAATCGTCCTCGCCAGTCATGGACTCGGCGGATTGAAACACGCGTTCATCGGCAGCACGGCTGAACGGGTGGTACGCCACGCCCCATGTCCGGTACTGACTGTCCGAGACCGCGCACTTGAAGAAGATCAAACCGCAAAACCGTCCTTTGCTCCGAAGCGAATTCTCGTGACAACCGATTTCTCGGAAGCATCGAAAAAGGCGTTTTCCTATGCTGCGGCGTTCGCGCGCAAGTTCGAGGCAGCGCTGACTCTTCTTTATGTCGTGCCGACTCATATTGCTCCAAGTATCAGCCAGATTGGAATTGTGCTGGAAGAGAAGCGCCTGCTCGCCGCCGCACGGGAGCAACTGCCGCGATTTCGCGAAGCTGAACTCGACCCGCATCTGCACGTGGAGACGCTCGTCTTGGACGGCGGTCCAGCGCACGAAATTTGCACGACGGCCGAAAAACAGAATTTCGACCTTATCGTGATCTCGACACACGGCTACACCGCGCTGAAACGCTTCGCTGTTGGCAGCGTAACGGAGAATGTCGTGCGCCATGCCCCGTGCCCCGTGCTGGTGGTCCGCGAGCGAGAACACGAATTTATCAAAGGCTAAGAGAAGGATTCCCCGTCCTGCTGAACCCGGCAAGAAACAGTTGGTTTTTGCCAATGTGCGGAAAGCCCTCACAGGCCGGATGGAAGAGAGTGAGCCATAGAAAGAATTTCTTATGACAACGACCACCATCACACCGAAAAGGAAGACGCGGGTCCGTCCCAGCACTCTTGCTGTCGCCCGCAGTGCCGGCCGGTCTATCAAGGCTCCAGCCCCTCCCCGACCAAAGGGGAAGTTCATCCGGTGGTTTTCGGACATCACCATAGATGACATCCCGCTGGTTGGCGGCAAGAACGCCTCGCTGGGCGAGATGTATCGGGAGTTGAGTGCCAAAGGCGTCAAGGTGCCCAATGGATTCGCCATTACCGCCGAGGCGTATCGCTACTTTCTGCAGGAGTCGAAGCTGAATGAGAAGATTCACGCCATTTTGATAGACCTGGATACGCGGGACGTGGAGAACCTTCGCCAGCGTGGTTCGCAGATCCGCCACGCGATCCTTGCCAGTGAATTACCCGCTGATCTCGAAAGGGAAATCACGGCGGCCTACGATTCATTCAAAGGCTATGAACTCCATCCCGCCGATGTCGCAGTGCGCAGCAGTGCTACAGCCGAAGACCTGCCCGACGCCAGTTTCGCCGGGCAACAGGAAACCTATTTGAATGTGCAAGGCCATCTCGCGCTGCTCGACTCTTGCAAGCGCTGCTTTGCCTCGCTGTTCACCGACCGCGCGATTTCGTATCGAGTCGATAAAGGCTTCGACCATTTCAAAATTGCGTTGTCCATCGGCGTGCAACGCATGGTTCGCGCCGATCTCGCGGCCTCCGGAGTGATATTCACCATCGACACCGAAACCGGTTTTCGCGACGCGGTCCTTATCAACGCCGCCTATGGGCTGGGTGAGAATGTCGTGCAAGGTTCGGTCAATCCCGACGAATACTACGTCTTCAAGCCAACTCTGAAGTGGGAGTTCAAACCGATCCTGCAAAAGATTGTTGGCACGAAGGAATTTAAACTCGTGTACGACATCGGCGGCGGAAAGATGGTGAAGAATGTGCCTGTCCCGCCGGGCGATCGCGCAAAGTTCGCCATCACGGACGACGAGATCCTTCAACTCGCCCGCTGGGCCTGCATCATCGAAGACCATTACTCCGCCAAGAAAGGCATTCCCACTCCGATGGACATCGAGTGGGCGAAAGACGGCCACACTGGCGAACTGTTCATCCTCCAGGCCCGTCCCGAAACGGTTCAGTCACGCAAAGACGTGGATGTGATCGAAAGCTTCAAGCTGAAACAGCGCGGCACCGTGCTGATTACGGGGCGAAGCGTGGGCGAGAAAATTGCGGCGGGGCCGGTGCGGGTCATCAAGAGTGTGCAGTTTCTCGATCAGTTCAAGAGCGGCGATATCCTGGTCACGGATAAGACCGATCCTGATTGGGAACCCATCATGAAGAAAGCCGCTGCTATCATCACCAATCGTGGAGGCCGCACGTGCCACGCCGCCATCGTCAGCCGCGAGCTCGGTGTCCCCGCCATCGTCGGCACCGAACACGGCACTGAAGTGTTGAAAGATGGCCAGGTCGTTACCGTCTCGTGTGCTGAAGGTGACACGGGTTTTGTCTATGAAGGTCAGCTCCCGTTCGATGTGCAGCGAACCAATCTCAAAGACCTGGGCCGACCGAAAACCAAAGTCATGATGAACGTCGGCAATCCGGAGGAAGCATTTTCACTCTCGTTCATCCCCAATGACGGCGTGGGTCTTGCCCGAGAAGAGTTCATCATCACGAACTACATTAAGATCCATCCGTTGGCCTTGCTCGATTACGAAAAGCTGGAAGCCGGACCAGTGAAGCAACAGATTCACGACCTCACTCTCGGTTATGCCGACAAGCCGCAGTTCTTCGTGGATAAACTTGCGCAGGGTGTTGCCATGATTGCCGCCGCCTTCTATCCCAAGGATGTCATCCTTCGCTTGAGCGACTTCAAGACCAACGAATATGCGAACCTCATCGGTGGCAAACCCTACGAGCCGGCAGAGGAGAATCCAATGATCGGATTCCGTGGCGCCAGTCGTTACTACAATCCGCGCTATCAGGCCGGTTTCGCACTGGAGTGTCGCGCGGTGAAAAAGGTCCGTGACGAAATGGGCCTCAGCAATCTCAAGGTGATGATTCCGTTCTGTCGCACGGTTGAGGAAGGCCGCCGCGTCCAGAGCGAAATGGAAAAGCACGGTCTGAAACGCGGCAAGGACGGGCTGGAGATCTATGTTATGTGCGAAATCCCCAGCAACGTCATCCTGGCCGAGGAATTCGCCGACATCTTCGACGGCTTCAGCATCGGCTCGAACGACCTCACACAACTTATCCTGGGTGTGGACCGCGACAGCGAAATCGTCGCCCCCATCTTCGATGAGCGGAATGCGGCCGTGAAGAAGATGATTGCCCAGGTGATCGCTGTTTGCCGGGCAAAAAAGCGCAAGATTGGCATCTGCGGCCAGGCACCGAGTGATTACCCGGACTTCGCGCAATTCCTGGTTGAGTGCGGTATCGACAGCATCTCTCTCAATCCAGATACCGTGCTCAAGACGACCGCCGCGATTCTGGCGAGAGAACGGGCGCCGAAATAACAACTGCGGACCGCTAATGAAAACGCATTCAACATCGCGAGCCGTCATAGCAGCGATCGTCGCAATGATGAGCATCTGCGCGCACCCATCGTGCGCGGTGGAAACAAACGCAGTGCCCAAGCGGATCGGCATCTATGATTCGCGCGCCATTGCCTATGCATACTTCTGGTCGGAAGCACACCAGCAAAAAATCAACAGTGTGGCGAAGGCCGCGAAAGAAGCGAAAGCCGCCGGGCAGACCGCTCGCTTCCAGGAACTGGAGGCGGCATTGAAGAAGGAGAGTGAACGGAATCATCTGCAGGTCTTCAGCACCGCGCCGGTGGACGACATACTTGCTGGCATGACACGGCAGGTCGCACAAATCCAGCGCGATGCGGGCGTCGCCCAGTTGGTTTCAATGTGGGACAAGAAGACTTTGAAGGAACACCGGCACGCCGAGCGGATCGATATCACTGACCGGCTGCTTCGCGAATTCAAGTTGACCGAGAAGCAGACGGAAGTGGCAGCCGACCTCCGCAAAAAGCAGCCGCTGCCGCTCGAAAAAGCCCAGGAGATGTTACGCCAGGGAAAACTATGAGGGCCTTCCACCATGCTCACGAAAGACTAGCATGACTGCTACGCTCGTCTCGTCTCGTCCCGAACTCGCGCACGACGTGTTGCGCTGCGCGCGGCGGCAGCCGCTCGATGCAATTTTTTCGCCCAGGACCCTGGCTGTCATCGGGGCGACCGAGAAGGAGGGGAGCGTTGGCCGAGCGATCCTGCAAAATCTGCGCGGCTTTGACGGTGCCGTTTTCCCCGTGAATCCGAAGCGCACCAGCGTGCTCGGGATTCAGGCATTTCCGAATATCGCAGCCGTCCCGGAGAAGGTGGACCTTGCAATTATCGTAACGCCGGCGACGACGGTGCCGAGTATCGTGCGCGAATGTGCCGAGGCGGGCGTGCCGAGTGCCGTTATCATTTCCGCCGGATTCAAGGAGTGCGGGGCCAGCGGCGCGGAACTGGAAAGGCAAATTCTCGCTGAAGCGCGGCGTGGTGGTATGCGGACCATCGGCCCCAACTGTCTTGGAGTGATGACGCCGCACACTGGTCTCAACGCCACCTTCGCTGCCGCCATGGCCAGGCCGGGTAATGTCAGCTTCATCAGCCAAAGCGGGGCTCTCTGCACTGCCGTTCTTGATTGGAGCTTCCGCGAAAACGTTGGCTTCAGCGCCTTCGTCTCTGTTGGATCGATGGTTGATGTCGGCTGGGGTGACCTGATCACCTACTTTGGAGACGACCCACACACGAAGAGCATCGTTTGCTATATGGAATCGATCGGCGATGCGCGCAGCTTCCTTTCCGCCGCGCGCGAAGTTGCGCTGACGAAGCCAATCATCGTTCTGAAAGTTGGCCGCACGGAAGCGGCATCGAAGGCGGCCGCGTCCCACACCGGAGCGCTGACTGGCAGCGATGACGTGCTCGACGCTGCCTTTCGCCGCATCGGCGTGTTGCGCGTGGACAGCATTGAAGAACTGTTTGACATGGCTGAGGTGCTCGGCAAGCAGCCACGGCCCCGCGGCTCCCGCCTTGCCATCATCACGAATGCGGGCGGTCCTGGCGCGCTTGCGACCGACAAGCTCGTTTCCAGTGGCGGGCAGCTTGCCAGACTTTCGCCCGACACGACCAACGCCTTGAATCAATTTCTTCCGCCGCACTGGAGCCATGGCAATCCCATCGACATTCTCGGTGACGCTGATGCCGAGCGCTATGCCCGGGCGGTTGAACTCGCTGCCAAAGATCCGAACACCGATGGCGTACTTGCCGTGTTGACGCCGCAAGCGATGACCGATGCTACTGCCACCGCCGAGCGATTGCGGGCATTTGCGAAGCTCGAGGGCAAACCGCTTCTGGCAAGCTGGATGGGGGGTCCCGCTGTGGAAGCTGGCGAGGCAATTTTAAACAATGCCGGGATTCCGACTTTCAAGTATCCCGACCGTGCCGCTCGCGCCTTCGAATTGATGTGGCGTTACACCAATCGCCTGCACGCGCTTTACGAAACTCCAGCCCTGTCCACCGATGTCGCTACTGTTGAAAAGCGGAGCAAAGCCGAGGGGATTCTTGACACTGTGCGAAAGGCGGGTCGTACGCTTCTGACCGAAGTCGAATCGAAACAGGTTCTGGACGCCTATGGCATCAAGACCGTGGAGACGCACGTCGCACTCGCAGAAGACGACGCGGTTAACTGCGCGGGGAAACTTGGCTATCCCGTCGTTCTGAAAATCTTCTCCGAGACCTTGACTCACAAGACCGATGTAGGCGGCGTGCAGCTCAACTTGCGCAACGCGACGGCGGTTCGCCAAGCCTGGCGCCACATCCGCACGTCCGTCTGCAAGAAGGCAGGCAAAGAACATTTCCTCGGCGTCACTGTGCAACCAATGGTGAAGCGCGAAGGCTATGAATTGATCCTTGGCAGCAGTATCGATCCGCAATTCGGTCCTGTGCTTCTGTTTGGGGCTGGCGGCCAACTCGTCGAAGTTTTCAAAGACAGCGCTCTCGGCCTGCCGCCCCTGAACGCCACACTTGCGCGGCGCCTTATGGAACAAACTCGTATCCACACAGCGCTGAAAGGAGTGCGTGGCCGCGACTCGGTCGATTTGGATGCTCTTGCGCTGCTGCTCGTGCGCTTCAGTCAACTTGTCGCCGAGCAGCCTTGGATCTCCGAGATCGATATCAACCCATTGCTTGTGTCGCCGAAGCAAATGCTCGCATTGGACGCACGCATCGTTCTCCATCCGCCAGGCACCCGCGAAGATCGGTTGCCGAGGCTCGCCATCCGTCCGTATCCGACGCGCTACGCTCTCCCGTGGAAACTGAAGGACCGTTCTGCGGCGACTATTCGCCCAATTCGGCCTGAAGACGAGCCGCTCATGGTCAAGTTTCATCACACCCTCTCTGAGCGGAGCGTTTATCTCCGCTATTTTGGTCCGTTAAAGCTCGATCAACGAGTCACGCATGAACGCCTCAGCCGCATCTGCTTCATCGATTATGACCGCGAAATGGTCTTCGTTGTCGAGCGGCTCGACCCCAAAACCAGCCAGCCGGAAATCCTTGGCGTCGGACGTTTGAGCAAGGTTCACGGGACCAACGAAGCCGAATTTGCGCTGCTCGTGAGCGATTCATGGCAGGGCCATGGCCTCGGCACACAACTCTTGCAAATGCTCGTGCAAGTAGGCCGCGACGAAAAGCTCGACCGAATCACCGCGACGATTCTACCCGACAATCGCGAAATGCAGCATGTCGCAAGGAAAGTCGGCTTCGAGTTGCAGCGCGACCCGTGTGAGCCGGAGATGAAAGCCATCCTCGTGTTATGAAACAACGCACGTCAGTCGGGACTGCTGGGAAGGATGCGAAGGCAAACACGCCGCCGAGTGATTTGGAATACCTGGCGCGACTTAGAACCGAACATGTCCCCAAGTCCGTCCGTGAGCGCTTGGCCGGGAACCGCAATCACAATTATCTTGGCGACGCCGTGCTGGGCGCGATTGACGGATGCGTCACGACGTTTGCCGTTGTCGCTGGAGCGGTGGGCGCAGGCTTTTCCGGAATTGTCATCATCGTGCTCGGCTTTGCGAATCTCATCGCCGACGGATTCAGCATGGCCGTCAGCAATTATCTCAGTTCCAAAAGCCAGCGCGACCAGGTGGAAAAGGCGCGTCGCGCCGAGCAGCATCACATCGCCGTCGTGCCGGAAGGAGAACGCGAGGAGATACGCCAGATCTTCGAGCGAAAGGGTTTCAGCGGTGACGTGCTCGAAAAAATCGTGGCAGTGATCACAAGCGACCGGCGGCTTTGGGTGGACACGATGCTGACTGAAGAGTTGGGCCTGCAAATTGAAGGCCGGCAACCGGTGCGGGCTGCCCTCGCCACATTCACCGCATTTGTCGTGGTAGGACTTATTCCGCTCCTGTCGTTTGTCATCCCTGGTCTCCATCCCACGCAACGGTTTCTTTGGAGCGCAGTCTTAACGGCGTTGGCGTTCACAAGCGTTGGGATCGTGAAGGGTATCGCGCTTGAACACCCGAAGTGGCGGTCCGGGTTGGAAACACTTCTTACCGGAGGAGGCGCCGCCTTGCTCGCATATATCGTCGGGCTCTGGCTGCGCCAGGCATACGGAATTAACTGACCTAGCCAAGGGCAGAACAAAATACGGCCAGCAATTGGCAAGGAGTGTGAGGTTCGCGTGTCACCGCTCGATGATACTTCCTTTGCAGCGCATGAACTACGCGAATGCCATACAAAGAAGTGACCTGACATACACCCAAGTGCACCGGCGGGATGTCGACTCCTTCTATCATCTCAGCGGCTGCTCACTCGCTGGCAAAGCCTGCAACGGCACGGCCTGCTTTATCGCTCGGCACTTGAACCCGTCCCGCTGGGCCGAAGCGGCAAAACAGACGCCACGAGTGTATTGCCTCGGGCGCTGTTTCGCCGCTCCCGCAATTGCTATTGGGAGTGCGCGTCCTCACGTTGAAGTTCGCTCTCGGGAAGCGGTCGTCCTGCGCCACATGGTCAAGGGTGTCAGTCGCACACTCGCCAGTTACATTGCTCAGGGCGGCTACCGTTCGCTAGAGAAGGGCCTCGAACTATCGCCGGGAGAAATCGTTTTCCAAATGGAACTCTCGGAACTTCGTGGTCGCGGTGGCGCAGGATTTCCAACCGGTCGAAAATGGCGCTCCGTGTTTGAAGCGGCGGCTAGCCGGCAGCAAAAGAATGGAAGCAGCGCCTACGTGATTGCAAACGCTGACGAAGGAGATTCGGGAGCCTACATCGATCATTTCATCATTGAGGACGACCCGTTTGCCCTGTTGGAAGGAATGACCATCGCGGCGAAAGCTGTGGGCGCAAGCAGAGGCTGGATTTATCTCCGGGCCGAACACCCCCAAGGAGAGGCCGTCCTGCGCGATGCCATAGCGGAAGCTCGGCATGCTGGTTTCCTTGGTGAACGAGTACTCGGACACGATTTCAGCTTCGATATTGATGTCGCAGTTGGCCGCGGGAGCTACGTCTGTGGCGAGGAAACGGCTTTGATTCGTTCCATCGAAGGACGGCGACCGGAGCCTCAGGCGCGTCCTCCCATGCCTTCGGTTCGCGGTTTGTTTGGCAAACCAACGCTAGTGAATAACGTCGAAACCATCGCGAACGTGCCGTGGATCGTCGAACGCGGCGCCGAAACTTATCGCGCGCTGGGCTTTTCTAAGAGTCGCGGCACGAAAGCTGTGTCCCTCAATTCCTTGTTCAATCGACCGGGTCTCTACGAAATCGAGTTCGGCGCGAGTGTGCGGCACATCGTGGAGGAACTCGGCGGTGGGCTGCGCACTGGCAGACTCAAAGGCGTGATCATTGGCGGACCGCTGGCAGGCATCATTCCCCCACATCTGCTCGACACGCCGTTCGGCTTCGAGGAATTACACGCCATTGGTGCGAGCGTCGGCCACGGCGGCGTAGTTGCCTTCGATGAACACACGTCCATCGCAGCGCTTATGCATCATGTGTTCTCGTTTGGTGCTTATGAATCCTGCGGCAAATGCACGCCGTGCCGCCTGGGCAGTCCGCGGATCGAGCATATCTTCGCAGACATTGTCAGGGACGGAGCCGCGAATTACTGGGACGAGAAGGAGTGCGAGAGAATCATCTCTGCTCTAAAGCTCACAAGCCTTTGCGGCCTGGGCACAGGCCTTGCAGAATTCGCTGAATCCGCGTTGCGGCACTATGGAAAGGAGTTGGAGCTGTGCTTTCGGTGACTATCAACGGCCAACGCCACGAATTCACCGAAGGCACAACGATCCTTACTGCCTGTCGCCAACTCGGTATCGAAGTGCCGACACTTTGCCACGATGAGCGTCTGAAGCCCATCGGAGCTTGCCGCCTTTGCATCGTGCAAGTCAAAGGCTGGCCACGTCCCACCACTGCTTGCAACACCGCTTTGGCTCACGGAATGGAAATCGAGACGCATTCGTACGAAGTCGAAGAGTTGCGCCGCACACTATTGAAGTTGCTCGCTCAGGATTATCCCGCTGAAGCAGTCAGCCACCGGCCCGACAAAGAATTTCACCGCTGGTTGCGGCACTGCCGAGTTCATGTAGCAGCCGACGTAAGGAGGCTCACTTCTCCGTCGTGGCCAGAAGAGCAGAGCCTTCTCACGTCGGCTGCTACAAAGTTTCGTGACGTGACGCACCCGTATCTTTACGCCGACCTTTCGCAGTGCATCACCTGCTATCGCTGCGTGCGCATTTGCGACGAAGTGCAGGGCCAGTTCGTCTGGCGGGCATGGAATCGCGGTGACCACACCCGCATCGCCCCCGAAACGCCCGCGCTGTTAACAAGCCAATGCGTGAGTTGCGGTGCCTGTGCTGACACCTGCCCGACCGGCGCCATCGAAGACCAATCCGTTCTGCGACTCGGTCGGCCAGTCAAATGGACGCGCACAACTTGCCCCTATTGCGGCACCGGATGCGAGATGAACGTTGGCACCCGCGAGGGACGCATCGTGCAAGTGAAGCCTGTCCTCGATGCACCCGTCAGCAAAGGCCATCTCTGTGTCAAAGGACGTTACGCCTTTGACTTCGCGCATTCAGCAGACCGCGTTACGGAGCCGATGATTCGCGAAGACGGCGAATGGCGAAAAGTCTCCTGGACGGAAGCGATTCAATTCGTCGCCGACCGTCTGGCTCAAATTGTCGAAGATTGCGGCCCGGATGCCATTGGGATTCTTGGCTCCGCCCGCGGAACGAACGAGGAGAACTATCTCGCGCAGAAATTCGCCCGCGTCGTGCTCGGCACGAACAACGTTGATTGTTGCGCGCGCGTCTGCCACGCGCCGACGGCCGCCGGCATGAAGCAGACTCTTGGCACAGGCGCAGCCACAAATTCCTTCGATGACATCGAGCAGGCCGCTACGTTTCTAATCTGCGGCTGCAACCCAACCGAAAACCACCCGATTGTCGGAGCGCGTATCAAGCAGGCTGTGTTGCGCGGTTCGAAGCTCGTCGTCATCGACCCGCGCGAGATCGAGTTGACTCGTTACGCCACTCTGCACTTGCAACTTCGCCCCGGAACGAACGTCCCACTGCTCAACGCGATTGCCCACGTCATTGTTGAGGAGGGTTTGGTCGATGAGCCGACGCTGCGCGAGCGCGTGACTGAGTTCGATGCTTTCCGCGAGTTCATCCGTGCGTGGACGCCGGAACGCGCCGCAGGCATCACCGGAGTTCCTTCCGATCTGATACGGGAAGCAGCGCGCCTCTACGCGAGCCAACAACCATCAATGTGCTTCCATGGCCTCGGCATGACGGAGCACGTGCAAGGCACCGAGGGAGTGATGTGCCTCGTTAATCTCGCCCTGCTCACAGGGAACTTCGGCAAGGCGGGCAGCGGCGTGAATCCGTTGCGCGGCCAGAACAACGTGCAAGGCTCGGCGCACATGGGTTGCGAGCCAGGCATGCTTACTGGCTGCGTGCCATTGGATGAGGGCCGCGATCTGTTCGAAGGCGTGTGGCAATCGCCGGTCCCGTATGCACCCGGCTTGAACCTCATGCAGATGATGGACGCCGCTGCCGAAGGAAAGCTGCGCGCGCTCTGGGCCATCGGCTACGATGTGGCGCTGACGAACCCAAACGCGCTTGCGACCAAGGCTGCACTCGGCCGACTCGATCTGGTCATCGTCCAGGACCTGTTTCTGAACGAACTCGCGCGCGAATTCGGGGATATTTTCCTGCCCGCGTGTTCTTCATTCGAGAAGGACGGCACGTTCATGAACTCCGAGCGTCGCGTGCAACGCGTGCGCCAGGCCATCGAGCCGCTGGGCAACTCGAAACCGGATTGGGAAATTATTTGCGCCGTCGCCAAGGCGATGGGTTTCAAAGCGCCGTTCGACTTTCAGGTACCGGAGGAAATCTGGAACGAAGTGCGCTCGGTGTGGAAGGCTGGCGCAGGCATTTCCTACGTCCGCCTCGAACAGGGCGGCCTCCAATGGCCCTGTCCAACCGAAGACCATCCGGGCACAACCATCCTGCATGCCCAGAGTTTCCCACACAGCCAACGCGCCCCGCTGAAGCGTGTCGAGTTCGATGCCACAATCGAGACTGCGAACGAGGCGTTTCCCTTCCTGCTCACCACGGGCCGCACACTGTATCAGTTCAACGCCGGCACGATGACCATGCGCACGCCCAATGTTCTTTTGCGCGGAACCGACACGCTCGACGTTGCGCCCGCGGATGCCGAGCATCTACATGTGCACGATGGCGATCGCGTGCGCGTCCGCAGCCGACACGGTGAAGCATTCATGCCGGTCCGCGTCGATGGACGCGTGAAACAAGGCGAACTCTTCGCCACCTTCCATGCAGCGAGCGTTTTCCTGAACAATCTCACGAGTCCACATCGCGACAAGGTCGTGATGACGCCGGAATACAAGGTCGTGGCCGTGAACCTGGAAAGGATCTGAGCCATGCCACAACTATTTGGCTTTGACTGTTATTCGCCGAAGGAAATCGCCGAGCGCATCGAGAATGTCGGCGTGACCAAGGCAAATCTGCCGCTGCTGCCCATGGCGGTGCTAGGCGTGTTGGCTGGAGGGTTTATTGGGCTCGGCGCGATGTTTTTTACGCTCGTCATCAGCGACACTAGTTTAGGCTTCACTGTCGCGCGCATACTCGGCGGTGTTGCGTTTTCACTCGGACTTATTCTTGTCGTCGTTGCAGGAGCGGAATTGTTCACGGGCAACAACCTCTTGGTGATGGCGTATGTGGCGCGACGAATCCGCGCGGCAAAGTTGGCCGAGAACCTGGCTGTGGTGTTCTTTGCAAACCTGGTGGGAGCGATCGGTCTTGCGGCGCTCGTCGCGTTGTCCGACCACGGAAGGATGGCGGGCGGCGGAGTGGGCAAAGCAGCGGTGTCGATTGCCGCGACCAAGTGCGCCTTGCCCTTGGCTGAAGCATTCTTCAAAGGCGTGCTTTGCAACGTGCTCGTCTGTCTCGCGGTTTGGATCGCGATGGCTGGACGGAACGTGACCGACAAAATTCTCGCGATAGTTTTTCCAATCACGGCCTTTGTCGCATGTGGTTTCGAGCACAGCGTCGCAAACATGTATTTCATTCCGGCTGGCCTCTTTCTCCGGCAGGAATTCGCAACTACCGCCATCAACCATCTCGATGCTCTGAACTGGATTGGTTTCGCAAGGAACCTGCTCCCGGTGACGCTCGGCAATATCGCGGGCGGCGCAGGCATGGTGGGTTTCGTCTATTGGGTCATCTACCGGCGTGGGACCAACGCGCAACCGTCGCCATCTGCCATGGCTCCAAAATGAAAATCCACCACCTCACTGTCCCAGAAGCATTTGCCAGTGTGCAAAGCGTACCGAATGGACTTTCGGCGACCGAGGCGGCGCGGCGGTTGTCCGAATTCGGCCGAAACGAACTGGAGCAGGTTCAACGCGAGCCGCTTGCCAAACGCTTTTTCAAGGGCTTTACCCATTTCTTCGCGGTCGTTCTTTGGCTTGCGGCAGGGCTGGCGTTCATCGCGGAGTTTCGTGAGCCGAGCCAGGGCATGGCCACACTCGGCCTGGCCATTGTCGCCGTCATCGTCGTGAACGGCGGGTTTTCATTCTGGCAGGAATATCGAGCGGAGCAGGCATTGGCGGCGCTGCAAGGGCTGTTGCCAAATCAGGTGAAGGTCCGACGCGAGGGCAGAGTTTTGTCGATACCGGCCTCCGAACTCGTGCCGGGCGATGTCCTCCTCCTGGCAGCAGGTGACAAGGTGCCAGCCGACTGTCGTGTTATCGAGGCGTTCGCCTTGCGCGTGAATAACGCCACCATCACCGGCGAGTCGCTCCCGCACTCGCGCGATTCAAACGTATCGGACGAGGCAGACTTCACGCGCAGCAGTAACGTACTGCTGGCCGGCACAAGCGTCGTCGCAGGAGAAGTTACGGCCCTCGTATTTGCCACGGGTTCACATACAGCCTTTGGACAAATTGCGCATTTGACCCAAGCAGCGAAAGAGCCGCTCTCGCCATTGCAGCAGGAAATCGTGAGGTTGAGCCGTCTGGTGGCCGCGCTGTCGCTGGGGCTGGGCGTGCTATTCTTCCTCATCGGACGCGCGATCGGGCTGCCGTTTTGGAGCAACTTCATCTTCGCCATTGGCATCATTGTGGCAAACGTGCCCGAGGGACTCCTGCCAACGCTCACGCTCGCTCTCGCGCTGGGTTCGCAGCGGATGGCGAAGCGCAATGCCCTCATCCGCCATCTGCCCGCAGTTGAAACGCTCGGTGCCGCGACCGTTATTTGCACAGACAAAACCGGCACGTTGACCGAAAACAGAATGGCCGCGAAGCAGTTCTTCATCAATGGTCATCTCTCAGACACTCCGCCCGGCCCGGCAAGCCAGCGCTTTTTCGAAGTCGCGCGCCATTGTCATAACGTGCACGTCAACGAACACGACGGCCGGCGCGAGTGGCTGGGTGACCCGCTGGAGATCGCGCTGATTGAACTTGCCGAGCAAGCGGCGCCAAACTCGGCGCAATACACACGTCTCGACGAAATTCCGTTCGACTCGGAGCGACGGCGCATGTCCACATTGCATGCGACTTCCGATGGACAGTTACTTTTTCTGAAAGGCGCGCAGGAAGCCGTCCTGCCGCGATGTCAGAGCATTGAGCTGAACGACGGGATCCAATCAATGACCGAAGAAATCCGGGCGCGCATTGTGGCTGCACAAGATACGATGGCTGGAAACGGACTGCGCGTGCTGGCTCTTGCGTTCCGACGTGTACCGGAGCGGACGGATCGCACCCAGCTTGAATCGAATCTCACCCTTGCCGGATTGGTCGGCCTCGAAGATCCGCCCCGGCCGGAAGTGCCTGCCGCGGTGCAGAAATGCCGCGACGCAGGCATCAAGGTCATCATGGTCACGGGTGACCACCCGCAGACAGCGGTGGCCATCGCGCGTGAAATCGGCTTGGTGAAGTCTGCGAATCCCGTCGTGATTACGGGAGACCAGCTTCGCAAGTTATCGAACATACAGCTTCAACTCGCTCTTGACGCTCCGGAAATCGTCTTTGCCCGCGTCGCCGCCGACCAAAAGATGCGCATCGTAGCGGCGCTCAAACGGAAGAAGGAGATCGTGGCCGTCACCGGTGATGGCGTGAATGATGCCCCTGCGCTCAAGAAGGCGGACATCGGCATCGCCATGGGCCGTTGCGGCACGGATGTGGCCCGTGAGTCGGCGGACATGATTCTGCTCGACGATAACTTCGCCACCATCGTTGCCGCGATTGAAGAGGGCCGCGCTGTGTATGCGAACATTCGGAAGTTTCTCACTTACATTCTCACCTCGAACATTCCGGAACTGGTGCCCTACCTCGCTTTCGTGCTGTTCCGCATTCCCTTGCCGCTAACGATTATTCAGATCCTGGCCGTGGACCTCGGCACGGACATGGTGCCCGCGCTGGCGCTAGGCGCCGAACGGCCGAATCCGCAGACGATGAAGCAACCACCCCGTCCCGTCAGCGAGCGGCTATTGAACTTCCCGCTCATTGCTCGTGCTTACCTTTGGCTTGGCCCGATGCAAGCCGCCGCCGCAATGGCGGCGTTTTTCTTCGTGCTGCATCGCGCCGGTTGGCGCTACGGCGAACCGCTTGCGCCGAGCGCGCCGCTTTACCTGCAGGCGACGACTGCGTGTCTGAGTGCCATCATCGTGATGCAGGTCGCAAATGTGTTTCTCTGCCGCAGCCGGCGCGAATCGGTTTTCAAGTTCCGGCTATGGAGTAATCCATTGATTCTTTTCGGTATTCTCGTCGAGTTGAGCCTGATCCTGTTCATCGACTACACGCCGTGGGGCAACACGGCCTTCGGCACGGCACCTATTCCAATCGCAGTTTGGCTGTTCACGGTGCCTTTCGCTTTGGGAATGCTGCTGCTGGAGGAAGCTCGAAAATGGATTAGCCGGACTCGACGAGGTGCGCCAAGCGCTGAGATAACCAGGTTGGGACCGACCACGCGAAAATTCCCGCAGGAGACTCCACATTATGAACACGCGAAGGTTTGAAACCATTGATGCTAACGAGGCGGTTGCGCGCATCGCCTATGCGCTGAACGAAGTCATTGCCATTTACCCGATCACGCCTGCATCGCCAATGGGCGAATGGGCAGACACATGGGCTGCGGCCGGGCGAAAGAACCTCTGGGGAACGGTACCGTCAGTGATCGAAATGCAGAGTGAAGGCGGCGCGGCAGGCGCGATTCACGGTGCGCTGCAAACCGGTTCGCTCGCCACTACGTTCACGGCATCGCAAGGGTTGTTGTTGATGATCCCGAACATGTTCAAGATCGCTGGCGAGCTGACGCCAACAGTCTTCCATGTTGCAGCGCGTTCACTCGCGGCCCAGGCGCTCTCCATCTTTGGCGATCACAGTGACGTGATGGCGTCACGTTCAACGGGCTGGGGGATGCTTTGTTCGGCGAATGTGCAGGAAGCGGAGGATTTCGGGCTGATTGCGCAAACCGCTACATTGGAGTCGCGCATTCCCTTTTTGCATTTCTTCGACGGGTTTCGGACCTCACATGAGATTTCGAAGATCGAAGTTCTCGATCAGAGTGTGCTCCGCGCGATGATTGATGAGACTCGCATCGCGGAGCACCGGGCGCGAGCATTGTCGCCGGAACATCCGGTTATTCGCGGGACGGCGCAGAACCCTGATGTCTATTTCCAGGCGCGGGAGACGGTGAATCCGTACTACGCCGCTTGCGCCGACATTGTTCAGGCTGCGATGGACAAGTTTGCCGCGCTTACTGGCCGCCAATATCGGCTTTATGAATATCACGGTGCCCCAAGTGCCGAGCGTGTAATCATCGTGATGGGCTCGGCCTGTGAAACCGCCGCCGAAACGGCCGACTACCTGAACGGGCGAGGCGAAAACGTCGGCGTGCTCGGAGTGCGGTTGTTCCGGCCATTTGATGGCGCACGACTGGCGGCGGCGATACCACCATCGGCCAGGGCCATCGCGGTCCTGGATCGTTGCAAAGAGCCAGGCGGCGCGGGTGAACCGCTATATCTCGACGTGGTTGCCGCTTTGAGAGAGGCGCAACGCTACGCACAAGTCGTTGGCGGACGCTACGGGTTATCCTCGAAAGAATTCACGCCGGCGATGGTCAAGGCCGTGTTCGACAACCTCGCGCAACCGCATCCCAAAAATCATTTCACAATCGGGATCAACGACGACATTTCGCACACCAGCCTCGACCATAACGAGTTCTTTAGCGTCGAAAGCGACGATACCTTCCGAGCCGCGTTCTATGGCCTCGGCTCCGATGGCACCGTAGGAGCGAACAAAGAGAGCATCAAAATCATCGGCGAGAATACGAATCATTACGCGCAGGGCTATTTCGTTTACGACTCAAAGAAGGCTGGTGCGGTCACGGTGTCGCATTTGCGCTTTGGACCGAAGCCCCTTCGGGCGCCATACCTGATCGCGCAGGCGAACTTCATCGGCTGCCACCAACCGCTCTTCCTTGGACGGTTCGACGTGGCGGAGAAGCTTTTGCCCGGCGGCGTGCTGCTGCTCAATTCGCCGCACGGCCCAGACGCAGTTTGGGAGACACTGCCGGAGGAGACACAACTTAGCCTCATCGAGAAGCGGGCGCGGTTGTTCGTCATCGATGCTGGCCGTGTGGCGCGCGACTGCGGGATGAGCGGACGCATCAACACTGTCATGCAGGTCTGTTTCTTTTCGGTCTCCGGCGTGTTGCCACACGACGAGGCCATCGCCGCCATCAAAGAGTCCGTCCGTAAGACCTACGGAAAGAAGGGCGAGGAAATCGTGCAGATGAACCTCGCTGCGGTGGACAACACGCTCGCCCATCTTTTCGAAGTGAAGATTCCGGCGTGTATTGGGAGCGGAACGAAGATTCGGCAACCAGTACCTGCTGGCGCGCCGAAGTTCGTGCAGACCGTGCTTGGCGAGATCATTGGTGGACGCGGCGACCGCCTTCCCGTGAGCGCCTTGCCATGCGACGGCACGTTCCCGACCAGCACGGCGCGATGGGAAAAGCGGAACCTTGCAACAGAAATCCCGGTGTGGGACCCCGAAGTTTGCATCCAGTGCGGCAAGTGTGTGTTTGTCTGTCCGCACGCCGTGATTCGCAGCAAAGTTTACGAAGAGTCGGCGTTAGCTGACGCGCCCGCAACGTTCCACTCGCATAATGCTCGGCATCCGGACTGGAAAGGGCTGAAATATACGCTCCAGGTCGCACCCGAGGATTGCACAGGTTGCGGCATCTGTGTCGATGTCTGCCCTGCCAGGAACAAATCCGAAGCGCGACTGAAAGCGATCAACATGCAGCCACAGCCGCCGCTGCGCGAGGCGGAGCGCCAGAACTGGGACTTCTTCCTCACGATTCCAGATCTCGCCCGCCGAAGTTTGCCGCTCCACAGCGTCAGGCAGATTCAGATTGCGGAACCGCTCTTCGAGTTTTCCGGCGCGTGCGGCGGTTGCGGCGAAACTCCTTACCTCAAGCTGCTCACCCAACTCTTCGGCGACCGTCTCCTTGTCGCCAATGCCACGGGGTGTTCTTCGATCTACGGCGGCAACCTTCCGACGACGCCGTGGTCCGCGAACAAAGAAGGGCGCGGTCCGGCATGGTCCAACTCGCTCTTCGAGGACAATGCCGAGTTTGGTCTGGGGTTCCGAGTGTCATTGGACAAACAGCGGGAGTTCGCCACAGAGCTGCTTAAGCTATTGTCAGGACAAGTGGGTGAAAAGCTCGCGAGGAGCATTCTGACAAACGAGCAGCGCGATGAAGCCGGCATTTATGAACAGCGCGAGGCTGTGACTGAGCTGAAAGCGAAGCTGCCGGCCATCAATTCAGAGGATGGCTGGCGACTGTTGGCTCTGGCCGATGCGCTGGTCCGCAAGAGTGTCTGGATTATCGGAGGCGATGGTTGGGCTTACGACATTGGCTACGGCGGACTTGACCACGTGCTGGCGAGCGGGCGCAACGTGAAGGTGCTCGTGCTCGATACCGAGGTCTATTCAAACACCGGCGGACAATGTTCAAAAGCTACCCCGCGCGGCGCAGTGGCGAAGTTCGCCGCTGGCGGCAAACCTGCGGCGAAGAAAGATCTCGGTCTCATCGCCATGACCTATGGAAATATTTACGTCGCGAACGTCGCGATGGGCGCGAAAGAGGAGCACACACTCAAGGCGTTCCTCGAAGCCGAAGCTTACGACGGTCCGGCGCTCATCATCGCCTACAGCCATTGCATCGCGCATGGCATCAACATGAGCACGGCGATGCAAAACCAAAAAGCGGCCGTGAATTCCGCTCAGTGGCTCCTCTACCGATTCAATCCGGACCGAGCCAGGCACGGAGAGAACCCTCTGCAGCTCGACTCGCAGCCGCCACGCATGAAAGTGGCGGAGTACTTGAACTCGGAGAATCGCTTTCGCATGTTGACCAAGAGCAAACCGGAGGAGGCGCGAAAGTATTTCGAGCAGGCCCAACTCGACGTGGAAACACGGTGGAAGCTTTACCAGTACCTGGCCGCGCGACCGTTAGGCTGCAATGGCAAGCAGCCGGTCCAAGCCAGCCCGGCACCAGCCACTGTACTTCAACCACAGGAGAAATTATGAACCTCAAGACCACTTACATGAGCCTGAAGCTGCGGACACCGCTCGTCGTGTCCGCTTCGCCCCTCTCAGAGAGTCTCGACAACATCAAACGAATGGAAGATGCCGGCGCTTCAGGCGTCGTGCTTCATTCGTTATTCGAGGAGCAGATTCGTTACGAGCGCTACGAACTGCACTTGAGCATGACCCAAGGAACGGAAAGTTACCCGGAGGCGCTGAGCTATTTGCCCAATCCGCACGAACTCAGCGTTGGCCCCGAAGCCTATTTGCATCACATTGCCCGGGCCAAGGAGGCCGTCATGGTTCCCATTATCGCCAGCCTGAACGGTTCGACCCTCAGTGGCTGGACGAGCTTCGCGAAACAGATTCAGCAGGCTGGGGCGGACGCACTGGAGCTTAATCTTTACAGCGTTCCCACCGACCCGGATCTTTGCGCCGCCGACCTGGAGCAGCATTATCTCAATGTCTTCAAAGCCGTTCGTTCCGAGGTGACAATTCCCGTGGCCGCGAAGCTCAGTCCGTTCTTCACGAATTTCGCGAACATCGCCAAACGGTTCGACGAATACGGCGCAAGCGCGCTGGTCCTCTTCAATCGTTTCTACCAGCCCGACATCGAACTGGAGTCGCTCGAAGTGGCGCCGAACGTTTTCTACAGCACGCCGATGGCGATGCGTCTGCCCATGCGGTGGATTGCCATTCTGTACGACCGCGTCGGATGCAGCCTCGCGGCGACCAGCGGCATCCATCGCGGCACCGATGCGCTTAAAATGCTCATGGCGGGCGCGGACGTGACAATGCTCTGCTCCGTGCTCATGCGGCACGGCATCGACCGCATTCGGACCATCGAAGGTGAGATGATTGCGTGGATGCAGGAGCACGAATACGAATCGGTCGAGCAACTCCAGGGGAGCCTCAGCCACAAAAATTGCCCGGACCCGAGCGCCTTCGAGCGAGCGCAATACATGCGGGCGGTGGGGGTCCACAGAACCACATAGCGCTGCCGCAGCCATGGCAAATCACCGAAAGGCGACGGGGCTGTGTCAGGTTTGCAAGGTCGAGAAACCGCAACGCGATCTCGTGCCAGCGGAGTTCGTCCGTCCCGCCCTCCTGCATCTCATCGAAAAGGAACATCCGGAATGGAAGCCCACCGGCTTCATCTGCGCCGGAGACTTGAACCGCTATCGAATGGCCTACGTCCGCCAGGTGTTGGAGACTGAAGTGGGTGAGATTTCTACGCTGGAGAACGCGGTGCTCGACAGCTTGAAGAAAAATGAACTGCTATCAGCTAACATCTATGCGGATTTCGACACGAAGCTGACAACAGGCGACATGCTCTCGGACAAGCTCGCCACGTTCGGCGGGAGTTGGAAGTTCATCATTCTTTTCGCGCTTATCCTGCTGCTGTGGATTGGAGTGAACTCCTTCGCGCTCCTGAAAAAGCCGTTCGACCCGTATCCGTTCATCCTGCTGAACCTCGTGCTCTCCTCACTGGCCGCTATACAAGCGCCGATCATCATGATGAGCCAGAACCGCATGGAAGCCCGCGACCGTTTGCGCGCCGAGCACGACTACAAGATCAATCTCAAAGCCGAACTGGAAATCCGTCATCTCCACGAAAAGCTCGACCATCTGCTCAAGCAGCAATGGACGCGCTTGCTGGAGATTCAGGAAATCCAGTTGGAGCTGATGGAAGAGCTTGCCGCGCGGAAGAAATAATCCTCCGTGCGAAACACGAATCGCAAAAGCCGCTTTCATCAGAAAATTGCCTGCTCGCTCACGGATGGACCAACCGGAAGAAACGGTTCCTGTCAATTCCGAGACCATGACTTCTTGTGTTGCCCATGGGCGTTGACCGGACGCCCGTAACCCTTTTTTTGCTTCGTGGTTACCAAATTACGCAACGGTTTCGTCCTGTGCGAAAACGGCTTTTGTCATCGTTATTGTTACAAGAGAATATGAAAACAAGCCGCGCATGGAGTCAGTCGTTGGCGCTGACCGTGACAGCTGCGTTTGCCGTCCTGCTCGATTCCGGCCCGCTCCGGGCGGTTACCACGGTCTTCTTCGACATTTCACAAACGACCAACCTGGTGGCTTCAGGAACTACCTCGGATACTATCAGCAGCGAAGGCTATTTGTTTACCCTCACGAGGGATAAACTGTTTACTGGCGGGGTCGGTTTGACCAATCCCATCGGGCGTTACATTCGGATTCCGTGGCCGGATGGATTGGAAGCCCAAGCCGTGACCGCTGGCCCGGTCCTGAGCAATGCAAGGATAGACATCAAGCGTCAGGACGGAGAACTCTTTGCCATCGAATCGTTCACCGCCCAGTTACTCGCCAACACGGCCGGCGCGGGTGCTGCGTTCGAGATTATGCCGATGCTCAACGGCGAGGATGGTGTTCCCGAACCCTTCATGTATGACGCCACCGGATACTACGGCAGGCGCTTCACCAACACCACCCCGGAACTGACTGGGTTCGATGCCTACAAAATCACTTTGTACGTGGACTTCGCATTGATGAGGCTCACCGTAATAGATGCCAGCCCTCCGCGACCCGCTCTTGATTTGATCCGGGTGGACGCGGCCACGATTCAGCTATCGTGGCCAACAAATGCAGTCGGCTATGTGCTTGAATTCACCACGAATTTGCCGGCACAAGCATGGAGCCCGGTCACTAATAGCATCACGACGAATGTCGACGTCTTCTCCGTCTCGTTAGACATCACTGGATCGAAGCGGTTTTATCGTTTGAGAAAATAACGCGATAAATCCACGCGGGACTGATGGCGCAATTCAGACGGCGGATGGCGGCCAGGCCTTGCTGTAGCGTTGAAAAAGCAAATCGACACGCCGACAATCACTGCTTCAGGCCGATGGCCGCCTTGCGCTTCAGCTCTATTGGCCCGCCGAAGAACTCTTCGTCATTCACGTGTTCAACAACGAACTTCTGCAAGTCTGCGGTGCTGGCGGTAAGGACGATGTTTCCGTCGAACACGACGCGATGCGCGATGGCGTCAGGATGTTTCTTGAGAACCTCTTTCATCTGTTCGGGATTCATGGCAGTGATCGTGGCTGGCCTCACAAGTCCAAGTGAGTTCCCACAATGCGCTCAAGCTCCCCGAATAGGTCCGTCGTCCGCTCGACATTGTCGCCGTCTCGCCATTTCTCCCGCACTTCGGCCAGGAGGACCTTGCGGCGAGGGTCCGGACGTGGGCTGCGAACCATATACACTATCGCCATGCGAGCGTTGTTGTCTTTGAACACACGCGGCAATGTAATGACAAGCTGCAGTTCGCATTCGTGCGCCACTGCCTGGCGCAGTGCTGGTATTCCACGATTGTCGCGAGTCAGGAAACCTTCGGGCAGCACGAGGCAAATTCGTCCTCCATCTGGGCGGGCCAGTTCGATGGCACGGCGCACGAAACAATGATGATCCATCAGGCCACCTTCGGTGTGTCCGAAACGGGCTTCCCATTGCCGCTCGATCTCTCGCCGATTCGTCCCGGAGTACTCGTCATTGCCGGGAGGATTTCCAATCACCAAGTCGTATTGTCCGGGCCGGAGATGCGGTTCAGCACGCGCGTCCTCATCGATTTCACTGTTTCTCGGCGCACGCTGATAAAGGGCATTGTGCAGAAATACCTGAAGCCGCTCCGCGTGTTGCGGATACAGGAATGTTAACAATTCGTGGCTGCACGACACGCAAAACGGATCGTCGTCGATGCCCACCAGCCGACGGGTCAGAAATTCCTGTGCCCGACGACTGCCCTCCGCTTGCACCACGTACGCCACGCATTCCGCAAGGTAGCCGCCTGTTCCGCACGTCATATCAATGACGCGCTCGTTGGCTCGTGGTCCGGCGAGTTTCACCATCTGCTGGATAATCTCTGTAGGGGTGAAAAACCGAGCGACGTTGCGGTAACGAGGAATACCTCGCAGACGATACGGCCGAGACTGAGACTCGCCAGTGAAGTAACGATATCCGCCCCGGCCTGCCGGTTGCAGCAGGAATGTCCGGTAACCTCGCGCCACTGCGGCACCGGTGAACTCGTGTGATTCAATCTTCTGCCGATACCATCCAACCGTTCTCAAGATGCGAGTAGTCGCCCGCGATCCCAGCCCCGCAGCACGACATGCTGCCTGAATGGCGTGCTCGCCATCGCGCCGGGCGTGATCGATGATGCGATTGAAGAGAATGATCTTCTGGTCGTCCTGTCCCCGCAGAGCGGGCGCTTGGTCAATTGGCTCAAAGAGATCAGTGAAGAATTGGTTGGCCGCGTCCGCCACCAACACTTGCTGTTGCGGCAGTACGGTAGCCGCCGGTTGCGCGCCCCTCGCCTCCAAGAGCAGTTCATGCCATTCCAGGAAAGTTGGAATGCCATTTTCGAGGATTGGTTCATATTCGATGTTGAGCCCGCGGACTACCGCCCGGCACATCTCCGCTCGGTCTCCTGCCGCCGTGATCAGGAAGGGCACCGTTCGCTCCTGCATGGCGCAGCCTCTCTGTCGCGGCTTGAAGTTGCGGCTGTAATTCTTCGCTTGTCGGAAGCCAATATCGAACTGCCGCGCTGTCGGCTCGCCTTCGACGGTTACCAGCGGCACGTCACCGTGATGAAGAAGATAATCCAGTTTCAGCAATCCAGTGCCGAACGGATTCTCGATCTGGAATTGAGGTCGGCGAGCTTGCGCCGGGATCCCAAGATAATCGAGCAGCGGCCAGATGACGCGATGGCCGTACTCAATGTCGTTCAAACAGGGCGTGGCGAGTAGTTGCCGAATCCTCCCATTCGATTTCATCGCGATTGAAATCAGCCGGAGAATGACCGGATTTTCTTTTGGTCACCCTCCAGGACGGCCTCCAGTTCAGCGATCAGATGTTTCAATCGCTGCGCAGCCTCTGTCATTGCACGTTTGTAAGCGGCGTTCTGATTTGCGAGTTCGTTGATGGCCTCGCCGTACTGCCCCGGCTCGATTCTGGTCTCGTCGAGCAAGCGTTCCTTGATAGTCATGGCACGATCATGCTGTTTCGACATTGCCAAATACTGGCGCTCGACCTCGTACTGGATACTTTCCGCAAGCACCGGGATCAAAAGCTCACGAATGCTTCCGAAGCTGATCGTCATCGCATCGACACCATGCATGACCCGCTGCACTTGGAGCATTCCGAAGCGGGATTTGAGGAAACAGCAAACGTAAAACGGGTTGATTCCTGCAACGCGAATTCGATCGATATGTTGACTGATGTTGACCTTGCCGTAATCCCTTGCCACCGCCACACAACGTCCGATTAGGGTTTCCGTGGCTCGAAAGGCGTTGTTCGTGAAAAGAATGTCCCGACGTTGAACGCGACTGCGCTTCGGATCGTTGTGGCTGCCTTCTGCGATCCGGTCCGGTTTCACGGCGAAGTCGATGCCGGTGTCGCGTATGTTGATGACCTGCAAGTATCGAACCGCACCTCGCGGGCTAAGCTTGCGCGCGCCGACCTGCCCATAAGTGATGCCCTTGGAGCCGTCCGGCATTTCTTCAGGGATAAAGTTGCCAAGCGGCATGCTGCCGAGCTTTCGGAGCTTCCTTTCGTTTTGCCGGAAATGCTTCTGGAAGTACCCGGCATCCCATCTATCGTGTGCCTCGATCTCGGGCCACGGGATTTCAACTTCAATCGTGGGCGGAACCAGCGGTGCGCGCGTCGTCATTTCGATTGGGGCCAATCCACGTTTCGTTCCCGGCGCGCCGACTGTAAAACCGACTCCAGGTAATTCTCCAAACTCCAGAGCGGCGAATCAAGACGCGGGGCAGTCAACAGAACAAGCCGATTTGGGTCAGCCTGCTTCTGCGCACTTTGGCGGGCGAAAAGAATCGTTGTCTTCGCGTTAGCTCCGACGCCAGTGAAAACTTTCTGCGGCAGGCTGATGGAGGCCAGCAGGTCGATGCGCCCCGCCAGCCATCGGCGCAACGGCGCCAATCGGTCGCTTGCCACGATGCTCTCGGGCACGATCACAGCGATCAGTCCGCCGGGCCTGGCCAGTCTGACGAAGCGTTCCATGAAAAACACTTCGATCGCGGTGCTGGCGAGCCGGCAGACAACATCGCGGATTTCCGTGCGCGACACATCCAGCAGTCGATCCACGGGCCAACGCGAAATGAGTTGAGCCGTTCTTTCATAATCGCTTGCGGTCGGACGAGGCTTGTCGCTCAGGAGCAAGCCGGCAAACAAATCGCCGGAAGGGCGTTCAAATTCGGAATCGGCTTCCTCGCCCTCCGCTGCCGGCGCATTCAATCGCCAGCAGGCGTATTGGCTCAACGTTTTTACCAGTCGATCCAGTTCCGCGCGTTCCCGGTGCGACAACGACTGACATGGCGCTGCCGGTTCTTCTTTCAGGCGAGTCGATCCAAACAAATCCTGTTCCTCGTGGCGCTCCGTTTCGCCGTCATCTTCCAGCAATCGGAGCAATTCCCGCAGACCTTTTCCACTGAATGGAGGATTGCCGGCGACAACATCGAATGTTCCTTCACAAATCCCGGCTGCGGGATCGTCCACCAAGCCATTCATGAGGTGAACGGCCGCGCCGCTAAGCATGGAATCGGAGCGCCACTTCGAAACCAGAGTCTCGTCAATGTCGGCCCCGAATAAGCATTCGGCACGAAGGCACCCGCGTTCATTCACCACACGCAGAAACACGCCGTCGCCGCACGCGGGATCAATCAGCCGCGTGTTCGCAGGAAACGCGCTGCTTTGGATGATCTCCAAAAGCTCCCACATGAATCCGGCCACGCCCACCGGCGTGAAGAACTGCCCGAGCTCCCGCCTTCGCTCCAAATCGTTCGAACGCTCCTCGGCGCTTGGGGACGGCACTCTGTGCTTCAGCTTTGGATTGGGCGCCGCAACGTTCATTCTTGAGCAGGGTGACTGAACGCAATTCGACGGTCAACAACTGACTCGAAACCCGTGTTGATGAGTGCAGACTGATTAACAAGAAATCGAGCGCTTGGACCAGCGCTTCCCCATTATTTTCTCTCCTTAACCACCAGGTCCTTGAAGAAATCCACGATGGTAAAGTGCAGCAGGTCCTTAAACTCGCCGGCGTCGAAGAACGAGCCGCCGCAGACCTTGCAATGCTCAAACCAGATATGGTGCTGATCGAGAGCGACCATGCGAATCATCGGCGTGCTGCAACGGGGACAGACAATGCGGTCCACCTTGTTGAATTCGCGCCCGAGCTTCGCATCGCCGATATCGATGGCATCGGCGCCTTTCATCTTCTGCAACTGCTCCTTTTCGAACTCGTCAAAGAAGATGCCTTGGCAATCGGTGCAGCGGTTCACTTCGACTCCGGCGAAGGTGACCTTCACCATTGGAGAAATGCATTTGGGACAGTTCATAAGCCTGCGTTGTCAATCCGCCGGTCCATAAAAGCTTCGATATTGTGGCCTCAAATCTTCATGCAAGAATCAAGTTCCCGAAGGAACCGGAAGTCGATTGCGGCTATTTCGACCGGGCCGTTTGGACCGGGCTGGCACAAGCGTCTGTGACGGGAAAAAGCCGCTGCTGGCCCGCTGGAGTTCGGACACGCTGGTAATGCCCCCAAGAACCTTCGCCAGGCCGTCCGCGAGAATCGAGCGCGGCTGGCGTTCTGCGTTCGCGCGTCTGAGGGCATGTTCGTCCCCGTGCTTCAGGATCGCCTCATAGTCCGCCTCGTTCAACCGCCACAACTCGAAGATGCCGGTGCGGCCCGAATATCCGATGTGGCCGCATTTTCCGCATCCGGCAGCATCGGTGACCTGTTTGGGAGCGGGCAGGCCGACGGCAGAAAACCAATGAAGTTCCTTTTGGGTAAGGTGCCGGGTGCGACGACAATGAGCACAGAGCCGGCGAACCAGGCGCTGGCCGACAACCACACTCAGCGCCTCGGCGATTTCATGGTCGTACAATCCCCAATTCCTCAGGGCGGTCACGGCGCCGACGGCATCGCGGCAGTGCAACGTGCTCAGCAGCGCGCGCCCGCTGATGGCGGCGTCCACGGCCGCCCGGGCCGAGGCGGCATCGCGAATTTCCCCGAGCATCAGAAAATCCGGGTCGAGCCGAAGCATTTGCTTTATGCCTTCACCAAAGTTTAGATGATGGCGCTGATCGAGTTGCACCTGGACGATGCCGTCGATCTGGTATTCGACAGGATCTTCCAAAGTGACAATGGCGCGATCGGCGCTTTTGAACTCATGCAAGAGTGAGTAAACGGTCGTTGTTTTGCCACAGCCGGTCGGACCGGCGGCAAGGAACATGCCGGCGCCGTTTTCGATCCAGCCTTCGAGCAGCCGCAAATCATCCGTTGCCAGTCCAAGGTCATCGATCGAGCGCTGCAGTCGTTTGTGGTCCAGCAGACGGACGACAAGCGCCTCCCCGCTCTCTGAAGGTGTGAGTGCCAGTCGCAAATCCAATGGGCCAGTTTTGGTTACGGAACGGGCGTGTGCGTCCTTGGGAATAAAGATCGCCACAGGGTCCAGGTTCGCAACGGCTTTGAACTGGTTAATGACCACCTTCGATTGCGAGGTTGTTATGTTCGCAACATCCGCAATGACTCCATCGATGCGGAACCGAACGGTCGCGTTAGCGCTTCGGGGTTCGATGTGGATATCAGACGCGCCCGCGTCGCTGGCGTTTTGAACCAATGCATGAACCAATCGCGGCTCCCGGTCCGAACCTGGGTGGGGTTCAGATTTGAAATTGGGACGCTCGAGTTCCTCCAGAAAATCGGGCACGAGCTTCTCACGAAGTGTTCGGTGATTAGTCATCCGTCTATCCTTTGCATTATGCACTGCTTCACCTCACTTCTATTGCGTCCACTGTCGTTCTACTTGCTCAGAATATTTTCCGAAGCGGGCAGCAGCGTTGCACCGGGCGCGGTGGTGAAGGGCTTGCTGCGCGGCGTTGACGCTAATCGTTTCACCTCGCCAGTTAATCAAGGCCGGTGCTTGCAAAGCGCGGCCAAAAGAGAAGCTCAATTGCCACGGTGCTTTTCCAAGCTGGTTCAACGCGTTGAGATGCCGGGTGGCGAGCACATCGCTTTGTCCGCCGGACAGAAAAACGAGGCCAGGCACCGCTGCTGGAACGGCGCGCAGCATGCAGCGCAAGGTTGCTTCGGCCACCTCTGCAACGCTGGCCTGTTGCGGACAGTCCTTTCCGGCAAGAACCATATTTGGTTTCAGCAGCATGGCTTCGAGACGCACGCGATGTTCGAAGAGTGATTGGAAGACCAGATTCAAAGTGGTTTCGGTGACTTCGAAGTGACGTTCGATAGTGTGATCGCCATCCATCAGCACTTCCGGTTCGACAATCGGAACCAAACCCGCTTCCTGACTCAGTGCAGCAAACCGTGCCAGCGCCTGAGCGTTCGCTTGCAGGCAGGTGCGGGTGGAAATATTCGCGCCGATGGTAATCACCGCACGCCATTTTGTGAACTGCGCGCCGAGCCGCACATACTCGGCCAGGCGTTCGCGCAATCCATCGAGGCCTTCGGTAATTTTCTCACCAAAGAAACCGGCGAGAGGCTTCGCGCCTTTGTCCACCTTGATGCCGGGAATGACACCCTGACGTTTGAGCACTTCAACGAACGGCGTCCCGTCAGCCGCCCTTTGTCGGATCGTTTCGTCAAAGAGAATGGCTCCGCTGATGAACTCTCCAAGCCCCGGCGTGGTGAACAGCGTCTCACGGTAAGCGCGCCGATTTTCTTCTGTGTTGGCCACCCCAACGCTCTTGAATCGCTTTTCGATTGTGGGGAGGCTTTCGTCCGCTGCGAGTATTCCCTTTCCGGGAGCGACCAGCGCTTTCGCCGTCATTTCTAAATCAGCTATGTTCATAAACTACGTTTCCTGAAAGCAATTTCTCGTATGCCCGGTTTGCACGCTGTACGTGAATTGGCAAAGGCGAACTATTTCTTGTGGCGCCCGTTGTTACCGCAAGAAGCATCCCTCAGCCAAGATGCCACATGCTAACATAGCACGGGCGGGTTGCCCCTGTTCTCACACAGCGCTCAGAGCAACCCGCCGTTCCTTGGGCCCTATGGAGCCCTCTGCCGCAACCTCCTTACTCGACCTTCACCTCGATAGCCTTGGCCTTGGCTTCGGGACTCTTCGGGAGGTGTACCGTCAGGACGCCTTCTTTGAATTCCGAAGTGACCTTCTTGGGCTCGGTGCCCTCCGGCAGCGCGAAGCTCCGTTCGAACCGGCCATAGGCCCGTTCGATCCGATGATACTTCTTTCCTTTCTCTTCCTTTTCCATTTTCCGCTCGCCGGCGATCGACAAGACACCGTTTTCCACGGTAACTTTGACTTCTTCCTTCTTCACCTCAGGCAACTCCGCCTTCACCAGGAACTCCTTCTCCGTCTCGGTGATGTCCACCCGTGGCGCCCATTCCGTGGAGATAAGCGCCTCTTCCTTTTCGGGCAAGGCGGGCCATGAGCCAAACAACCGCTTCATGCGGTTGTGCATGCGTTCGAGTTCACGAAGCGGTGCCAATGGACTCGCCTCCGTCAACTCGAACATTTCCTTGAACGGATTCCATCTTGTCAGCGCAGTCATAACTCGATTTCCTAATCCGGCAGGATTTGTCTCGGTCGGACTGCTCTGCCGGAACCGCTGTTCCGACCGAGGTTCGATCTTCCGGCACTCCCGCGCCCCGCTCAGATCTCTTCCCATTGATTAGTCGTTCAAGAACCCTGGCGATGCTTTGCAGTTTTTGGCAAAAGTTGTGCGTCGTTTGTGCATTCAAACTCATTAGGGTTTGTGAGCGTTGAGCGAAACAGAATAACGAACGGAGATACGGCGTGCACTGCAAGAAACGCTCAACCTTTGCCAAACCACGTGAAGCCTTTTCACGCCGCGCAAAAGAGGTTGCTTTGCGACTATGAACGCATTGCAAAATGTCGGTCCCAACAGCAAAGGCGCTGGTTCAAGGAGTGGGCTGGCCATCAAACTGAACCATATCCTTGCCCCAGTCGATTTCTCGGCTGCCTCACAGCGCGGCGCTGCGTTTGCCGCTTGCATTGCGAGACGTTTTCACAGCCAGCTTCATCTCCTCTACGTGGTCGAGCCGCCGTCACTGCCGAAGTGGGGTTACGTTCATCTTATCTTTAAAGAGGCAAAGCTGCGACACGCTGCAAAAGAACAGTTACAAGAATTTCCCCTGGGATGCGGCATCGATCCGGATCTGATCGAGTCGGGGAAAGTCCGCAGTGGTGACGCGGAGTTTGAGATTTGCCGAGCCGCCGTTGAAGAGAATGCCGATCTGATCGTCATCGCCAGCCACGGATTGGGCGGCCTCAAGCACGCATTGATCGGGAGCACCTCCGAAGCAGTCGTGCGTCATGCGCCGTGTCCGGTGCTGACAGTCCGCGAACACACATTCGCGGCGGAGAACGGGCGGCAGCCGTGCTTCGCTCCGAGGCGCATCCTGGTGACGACGGATTTCTCAGAAGCCTCGAGAAAGGCATTCCCTTCTGCCATGTCACTGGCGCGGGAGTTTGAAGCATCACTAACGTTGGCCCACGTTGTGCCAAGCCATTGGCCGGCGGAAATCAGTCACATGGGAATCGTGCTGGAAGAAAACCGGATGCTCTCCGCCGCACGGGAGCAGCTACCACAGTTTTGCGACGCCGAGCTCGATCCCGACATGCACGTCGAGACACTTGTTCTGGAGGGCGGTCCAGCGCACGAGATTTGCACGGCAGCGGAGACCCAAAGCATTGACCTCATCGTGATGTCAACGCACGGCCATACCGGGCTGAAGCGGTTTGCTCTCGGCAGCGTAACCGAGAATGTCGTGCGCCATGCCCCATGTCCGGTGCTGGTCGTTCGCGAGCGAGAGCATGAGCTCGTCAAAATCTAAAAAGCGGTTTCGATTCTATCTGGTTAGATTGCTGGAGGCGGTGGCAATGGAGGTGTTGATTTTGGCCATCATGGATGGCTGTGTCAGGCCCATCAAGTCATTGTATCCACCGGCCGCCGGAAGGCCGACGAAAACGATTCACCTTGTCGGCCACGGCTGGCATACCGGGGTCGTGTTGAGCACGGTGGACCTGGAGGAGGCAGAGTGGCCTGTTCATAGACATTTCCCAAAAGCTGACTATCTGGAGTTTGGATGGGGCGATGCCGCTTACTACCCGGCGGAACGGGGCACGGTCTGGCTTGCCATTAAGGCGCTGTGCTGGCCCACGCCAAGTGTGATACACGTAGCGGCCATCCGGGGGAAAATCACGGACACTTTCCCGAACAGCCGCCTGGTCCAAATTGAACTCTCCGAAGCCGGGTTTGAGCGGCTCTGCAGCTTCATCCAGCACGAGTTCCAAATAAGCGCGACTGGCGAGTTGGTGCCGGTTGGCCCTGGCGTGTTTGGCAAGGGACAGTTTTATCAGGCCAGGAGCAAATTCTATTTTCCGAAAACCTGCAACTACTGGACAGCCTCCTGTTTGCGTTCAGCGGGATGTCCCATCCGCCCGTTGACTTCCGTGACCGCCGGTCACGTGCTGTCGAAAACGAAGAAGTTTGGCCGACCGATTCGAGCAGAAAAAATGAAGGGCAGTTTCTCGATCTCATGAAGTCACTCCTGCGCATACTTCTGAAGCTATGCTTCGGTTTCCGCGCTCCTAACGACGCGGCGCTGAACGCAGCGGGCCCGATTCTTCTGGTTCCCAATCACGTCTCGTGGTTGGACTGGCTGTTCCTGGCCGCCTGCCTGCCCGCCGACTGGAAGTTTGTGACTTCGAGCACTACGGCGCAGAGGTCGTGGCTGCATCGCCGCGTCATGATTAACCGACGGACGCTTTCGGTAAATCCTGATTCTCCATACGCGGTCAAGCAAATGGCTGAACATCTCAGGCGCGGTGGCCGCCTGGTGCTGTTCGCCGAGGGCCGCCTTTCACGGACAGGTTCGCTGATGAAGCTTTTTGAGGGCACCGGTTTTCTGCTGCTTAAGACGAACGCCCGAGCCATCACGTGCTACCTCCGCGGCGCAAATCGCCTTCTGGTCGCGCCAAATTCGAATCGAAAAGAATGGTTTCCGCGTGTCTCCGCGCATTTCAGCGAACCCTTGATGCCGCCGAAGCTTCACAACCTGAGCACGACCCAGGCGCGCAGCCGTCTAACGGATTGGCTTCGCCAGAAGATGGTCGAGCAGCAATTCGAGATCGAAATGGCTTTCGGCTCGAAGAACGTCCTCGCGGCCATCGTCGAGGCTGCTCGCAAGCGTGGTTCGAAACTAATCCTGGAGGATGCGAACGGCGCGGCTCTAACCTATCGGCATCTGCTAACGGCCGCCAACGTATTCGCGCAGCAGTGGCGCGACCGTTTGCCTGCGGACTGTAAGCGCGTGGGAGTTCTGCTCCCCAACGTTAGCGCCTTCCCCGTGGTATTGCTCAGTCTGTGGAGTTTGAACAAAGTGCCGGCCATTCTCAACTTCACCTTGGGCATTCGCACGATGCTCGACTGTGCAGAGTTGGCTCAACTGGAGCACGTCATCACCTCACGCGCGTTTCTCGAACGAGCCACTCTCAAAATAGACCCGCTGGTTCAGGCAGGCATCCAGCTCATTTATCTGGAGGATGTGCACGCCTCCATTGGTGGCATCCAGAAACTTGCTGCGTTGTTACAGGTGACGCTCAATCCCGACCTGTTGCTGCGCGGCTTGACGGCGACACAAGACGGCCTTGTTTCCGGCGAAGGTGCGGCCGTGATCATGTTCACCAGCGGTTCGGAAGGCGCTCCCAAAGGCGTCGAACTTTCTCATGCCAATCTTATGGCGAACATCCGGCAGATGCTCGCCGTGGGTGACGTTCAAGAGACGGACCGTGCTTTCAACTGCCTGCCGCTGTTTCACAGTTTCGGGCTGACCATCGGCACGCTGCTGCCGTTGGTGCGCGGCCTGTATGTTTTTCTCTACTTGTCTCCGCTGCATTACCGGAAAGTCCCGACCGCCTGTTACGACCGCGATTGCACCATTCTTCTCAGCACGAACACCTTTCTGAAGGGCTACGCGCGGAAAGCAAACGCCTACGATTTTCGCAGCCTGCGCTACTTGCTCGCCGGGGCCGAGAAACTGCAGGAGACGACCGCGCGTTTCTGGTCGGAACATTACGGCGTGCGCATTCTCGAGGGCTACGGGGCCACGGAATGTTCGCCTTGCATCTCCGCCAACACGCCGCTCTCCCCGCGACCCCGATCCGTGGGGCGGCTCCTGCCCGGAATGGAATGGCGCCTGGAACCCGTCGAAGGGCTGGAGGAAGGCGGGCGCCTGTTCGTGCGCGGCCCGAATGTGATGCGGGGCTACCTGAATCCTGACGCCGACGCCCAATTCAAATCCTTGCAAGGATGGTATGACACCGGCGATATCGCCCGCCTGGATGCGGATGGTTATCTATACATCCTGGGCCGTCTGAAGCGCTTTGCCAAGGTGAGCGGCGAAATGGTGAGTCTGACGGCGGTGGAGGATGTCCTCGCTGGGGCGTTTCCACAGTTTGGGTTGCGTTGCGCAGTGGCCATCCTGGCTTGTCCGGATGAACGCAAGGGCGAAGTGTTGGTGGCCGTGACCAATGAGCCCAGACTGTCCCTGGAAGAAATCCGCCGCGCGGTTCAGGCCAGCGGTCTAAGCAACCTCTATCTGCCGCGCGAGATCAAATACGTCCGCAAAATCCCCAGATTGGGCACGGGTAAAATCAACCATCGGGAGTTGGCCATGAGCCTTCAGGCATCAGAGCCATCGCCGATGTTGAACGTCTTTTCCAGTTCAACTCGAAGCGAGCAACCGGTTATGCGGTGAATGCGACCCGCCGTTCGGTGTCCTCCCTTCAGGGTGTCTTGGGAGCGAAGACACGCTAAAGCGTGGACAAAACCGGTCCCAATGCGCGCCCAAAATTGGAGGTCGAGACCTATTAGCACCACGGGCAATTCAGGAAGGCGCGTGATCAAGTTTCTCAGCCAACTCGCGCAGCGCTGGAGAGACATGCGCCGAATACGCCTTGGCTGGCTCCAATCCTTGTAGATCTGCGGGTAGCCGAGCTACTTCTTCCGCGACCCGGCGGCGCAGTTCGATTAGCGGAGTGGGGGGCGCCAGTCGTTTTCCGTTGCGCATCACCGGAACAATCAGCGGCGTGCCGGGTGTCTTTTCATCTTCCAGCGCCAGCTTGTCGAACCCAAGCCGGCCATCGTCACCGTAAAGGCGAAACACCTGTTTGCGCCCAGGCCAGGTCGCTTTGCCTTCGGAGCGTTTGCGGCGCGGGCGCCCGGCGTATTCCTGGATTTTGTAGGCGCAATCCAGATAAGGCGCATCTGAGGATGTGTCCAGCCGGGAGCCAATCCCGAATCCATCAATGGGCACGCCGGCTCGGAAGAATTTTTGCAGTTTCAACTCATCGATACTGCCACTGGCAAAGATGTGCACCTTCTGCAAACCGCCGTCATCGAGGATTCGCCGAACCTGCCGCGCGTGTTCCGCAAGGTCGCCGCTGTCCAACCGCACGCCCTGGATCAGGATGCCCTCGGAGCGCAGCTTGGGGGCGAGTTGAACAACTTTCGCCGCTGCGGCTTCGGTATTGTAGGTGTCGAGCAGGAGCACGACATTGTCCCGATTGGCCCGCGCAAAGCGCACGAAGGCTTCCTCCTCGGAATCGCAGGCTTGAACGAACGAATGCGCCATCGTTCCGGAGAGCGGTATGTCAAACAATTGCCCCGCGAGCACATCGGATGTCGCCGTGAACCCGGCCAGATAACAGGCGCGCGCGGCGAGCAGACCAGCCTCGGCGCCGTGCGCGCGGCGAAGACCGAAATCCACGAGCGTCTTGCCGGGAGCGGCGAGGACAGAGCGGACGGCCTTGGAAGCAATCACCGTTTGAAAGTGCAGCAGATTGATGATGCGCGTTTCAACGATTTGCGCCTGGGGCAGGGGAGCCGTGACACGCAGAATCGGTTCGTTGTCAAAGAAGACGGTTCCCTCCGGCATCGCATGAACGTCGCCGGTGAAACGCAAGTCGCGGAGATACTCGACAAAATCGCGGCGGAAACGCTCGGTTGACTCCAGCCACTCCAACTCAGCAGGTGTGAAATGAAAGTGTTCAAGAAAGTCCAAGACTTGTTCGAGTCCGGCCGCCAGAAGGAAGTTTCGCTCCGCCGGCAGGCGGCGGACGAAGAACTCGAAGACAGCGGTTTCTTCCATTCGCTCCGCGAAGTACCCTTGCAGCATCGTGAGCTGATACAGGTCGGTGAGAAGTGCGCTGGAACAAGCGTTCATGCAGCCAATGATTCCAGTTGCAGCGGCACCGCGCCCAGTCGGAACATCTCTTCTTCCGCTTTGCGCCCGTCGTCGGCCTGGACATTAATAGCGCGGACCGCATCACAGAGCAGAAATACATCGAAGCCGCGACTGCGAGCATCGCGAACCATGTTGAGAACGCAATAGTCTGTCGCGAGTCCCCCGACGAACAAACGCTGCGCTTTGGCCGCACGAAGTTTTTCCTCAAGGTCAGTTCCTTCAAATCCTGAATAAGCCTCGCGGTCAGCTCTGCTGCCTTTGGAAACCACGACGGCATCGGCGGGCAGTGCAAGCCGCGGTGCAAACTCAGCGCCGTAGGTGAACATCACGCAATGTTTCGGCCAAGGCCCGCCTTGCGTTTGGAATGAGCAATGGTTGGCCGGATGCCAGTCGCGTGTGGCAAAGACGGGCAGCTTGAGCGTGACGAAGCGCGTGATGTAGCGGTTCAACACCGGCACGGTTTCATCGCCGTGCGAAACGCCGAGGGCGCCGCCCGGCAGAAAATCATTTTGCACATCCGCGACGATGAGCGCATCCCCTGGACCGAGCTTCACACCGTCTGGCAGTTTGGAGTTCATCTTCACCCTTCCGCATGACCCAGGGAGGGGGCGCTGTCCCCGACACGCCGGGACTGACTTTGCTCGCGCCCTTTCAGCGCGGCCTGAATCATTATGAACTCGCCCAGATTCTCTACTGTGAGTAGGCCGACCAGTTGATCGTTATCCACAACGGGCATGACGCGGCATTGACAGCTTTGCAATCGGGCAAAAGCGGTCTCAGCCATTTCGGAGGGCTTGGCTGTTTCAAACTTCCGTTGCATCGTGTCGCCCACCAAAGCTTGCGGGCCGAATTGGGTGAGGCCCTTCAGCACATCGGATCGGGTCAGCACGCCGATTACTCCGCCGTTTCCAATCACAGGAAAATCCTCCTGGCTGCCTGCAAGAATATGTTCAATCACACGCGCGAGCGAGTCTTGGGATGAGAGCGCGCGAAACTCCGTGATCATCACGCGGCTGACCGGAATGCTGCCCAGCACCGACTTCACCTGAACCATGCCGGCTTCCTGTGCGGCGCCCATCCACACGAACAGCGCGATGAAGACGAGGAACGGGTTCGTGAACAATCCAATCGCTCCGAAGATAAACGCCATGCCTTGCCCAATGCGGGCGGCGATTTCCGTCGCATGCACGTAATCCATCCGAGTGGCCAGCAACGCGCGCAACACACGACCGCCGTCCATCGGAAAGGCCGGAAGCAGATTGAACACGGCCAGGGTGACGTTCACCCACATCAATTTGGCAAGATAATGACCGCCGACCACCTGCACCTCCTCCGCCGCCACCTTCTCTCCCGCAGCGATGAGAATGGCCAATAGGATCAGCGCGAGCACCACATTCACTGCCGGCCCTGCCAGGGCGACGAGCAATTCCTGCGCGGGCTTCTCGGGCATTCGCTCCAAACGCGCCACACCGCCTATGGGCAGCAAGGTGATATCCCGCGTGCGGATGCCAAAGCGTCGGGCGGTCAGCGCGTGCCCCAGTTCGTGCAGCACCACGATGCCGAACAGCGCGAGAATGAAACCCAGCCCGCCCAGCGCGTCTTCCCAACTGCGGCGCTGCAAATAATGGCTCAGCGCCACCCAGCCGAGCAGAATGAGAAACGTGGCGTGGACAAATACTTCGATGCCGGCAATCCGGCCAATCTTCCACGACCATTTCATAATCCATCGCAGCATCAGCCAACCTGGCGGCGCCTGCTATCCCATTCTTGGCATTGCCTTCTCGCTTTTTGGAGGCAGTTCCTGCACCTGGACAAAAAGCTTTCCCATTTCGCAACGACAGCGCTTCAGGCTTGAGCAATTGATAGTGCGCTTTTGCCAATTGACGCGGAGCGAAAATCGCCTTCGTGCACCAGGCTTTTGATTGGCTGGAGATCAGCCGAAAGCGAAAGGATTCATTATGGCTGCTTGTGAAGTTTGCGGTAACGAATACGACAAGGCGTTTCAAATCATCATTGGAGACAAGACGCATGTTTTTGACTGTTTCGAATGTGCCATTGAGGCCTTGGCGCCGGTATGCACGCATTGCGGCTGCCACGTCATAGGTCATGGACTTGAAAGTGACGGGAAAGTTTACTGCTGCGCCAATTGCGCAAGACTGGCAGGAGTGCGCGGCCTGCACGATCACGCGACCAGGCATCCGTGCCGACCTGAACGACAGCGGCGGGAGTTCAAAAGGGACCCTGTGTTCGATGAAGAATGGATATAAGTAGCGGCTGCCCGTGACCTCACTTATCTTGGCAAAAGCAGCCCGCCTTTTGACGAATGCCTCGCTGACGCTGGTTTATTCGATCCACGGCCATCTTGCTGAATGTCGATAGTAAAGCAATTCTCCTCGGCATCCCATGATACCTCGGTGTCGAGCGCGGCGCAGAGTTTCGTCATCTTTCGGCCAATCAGCTCGGCCTCGGAATCTTGCGCCACCCGCGCCTGAAAATCTCGAATTACTGTTGGGCGAAGCTGCAACCGCGACGGTGCGCCGCCTTCGGTTTCAACTACAAAGATGAATGACCGATCGTTGCGCTCGATTGGATCCACTGCATAGTCGTCGATGAAATCGCCCGCCGAGTAAATGATGGGCCGACCCTGGTGGATCTCGATGCCGCGAAAGACGTGCGGTGAATGGCCAAAGACGATGTCGGCGCCCGCGGTAACCAGCGCACGACCGAACTCAACGTGCTTCGGCGGCGCAGAATATCCCCAATTGCCGCCCCAGTGCGCGGCCACGATGAGCAAGTTGACGCGCTGCCTCGTGTAACGGACCAACTCGAAGAGTTTCACACTGCGTTCGTCGCGCACATCGACTGGGACGTAAAAGACGCCGCCCTTCTCCGGCGTGGCCTCCCATTCAGACTGATTGTCGGTGAAGGAGAGCCAGCCGATGCGCAGACCGTTCACTTTCATGATCGCGGGATCTGCCGCTGCTACGAGATTGCTTCCCGCGCCGCTGTGGGCGATGCCTGCGTCGTCCAGGAGGCGCAGCATGTCGAGCATCGCGTCGTGGCCGAAATCAAGCGAATGATTGTTGGCGAGAGAAACAGCGTCGATGCCTGCGGCTTTCAGCACGGCAATGTTCTTCGCAGCGGAGCGGAAGTGAAAGGTTTTCGGTGTCTCAGACCACGGCGAACCGAAATCGGAAATAACGCATTCGAGATTGCAGCCGCGCCAGTCGGCTTGCTCAAACAGTGGCAGCGTGTCGCCCCATACATACTCAGACGGCTCGTGCTTCAACAGATCATTGACCAACCGGCCGAGCATCACGTCGCCCACAAAAAGAAGCTTGTGTCTGGTGCGTGGGTTCATGATCCCGAATTGCTAAAATTGCTAACCGTGCGTCACCTCGCTCGGCGAGGGTTGATCCGCCAACGCGCTGCCTCCACCCCATCCCACCGTCCCGACCCATGCAACTGCTCCCGCTATGGCGGACACCTTGAGCAACTTCTTTTGCCATTGCTTCATCAGTCTTGTATTTCCATCGAGGCAATTCTCATTTTGACTGCGCTTTCCTCCAAGGACCGGCTAAAGCCGGGACACCGAACGCTTTTCGGGGTTTGGAGTGCCGCCTTCAGGCGGTGCGGCGTCGCGATGAGAATTGCCGCTTTTCCATGGCTTGGAATCTTGAACAATGCGGCCATCACGTCGTCGTCCTCGGACGCATCCTTCGTCCGAGAAGAGCGAACAAATTGATTGCCACGATCGCCAGAATGGCGAACCACGCCCAATCCGGCAACGGAATCACGTCCGGCAGCCGGATCTTTCCTTGAGCACCGACATTTTGAATATGTGCTTCCACCCACGCGAAGCTAAAGGCATAGAGCCCAGCTCCTACGAGCATGCCGGCCAAACCGACCAACGCGTGCAGGCTGCCTGTGGCGATGGCCGCGAGGCCCGTCCCCGGACAATAGCCGTAAACCACCATGCCGATGCCGAAAAGCGCTGCGCCGAGCGCCACACCGAGCAGGTTGGCGGGCTTGATGTGATAGGCCGCGTGTCCCATGCCGTGCAGCGCAAGAACGCCAATGCCGCCGACCAAAACTGCCATGACCATAATCTTGAGCATCGTAAAGTCCTTCAGCCGAAATTGATTCACGATGGTGTTGTAATTCGCCACAAGGCCGCGATGCAGCAGCAGGCCGAAGATCATCCCAAAAGGAATCGCCAGCCAACGCGCGGTTTCACCAGTAATGGGCAGGTTCATAACATCACTCCTTTCTGTGCCGTTGCCGGCGTGGTCGCGGGCTGTCTTTGCACTTGAGTCGCTAAGCGCGCCTCAGCACGCCTGCGAAACAGCAGCCAGGCGGTGCCGATACCCGTAGCGAACATGACGGCGAAGAACAGCCAACTGCTGACCGCAAGTTGGAGAGAGCCGCTGATGCCGTGACCGCTCGTGCAGCCACCCGCCATGCGTGCTCCATACATCAACACCGCCCCGCCGAGGAACGCAGCAGCCATGCGCTTCCACACCGATGGTCCAAAACGTTCCTGCCAGACCGCCGGCACTTTCTCCAGGCGGAACGTTCGACTTGTTATCACGCTAAGAGCGCTGCCAAGGAGAATGCCCACCAAAAAGAGCATCCCATAATCCCATTTGAAGGGGAACTTGCTCCAGTAAGCGTTTTGCGCGACGGCTTCTGCGCCGAAGAATGGCTTGGCGCACTCGCCCGCCGCCGCTGACATCGCCGTCGAGACGCCGAGCGGCTGGTTCACCACAGCAAAGACGAGCCAACTCAGCACGCCGATGCTCGTACCGACAAAGTAGGGACTCCAGTATGGCGACGGGCGTTGGAACGGCGCTTCCGCAGCACCGCCAGCGCCGGTCTCCACACCAGCAGTCTCAGGACTCAACAATTTTGTTCTCATGCTATGCCTTTCTTTACGTTCACATTTCATTTCAAGGATGGCTGAGCCGGAAGAAGCCCTTTCCCGTGAGCGGCGACAGAGTGACTTGTTTTTGGTTGCCCACAATCGCTACGACGCGCATCGAGTTGGTCCAACTCCCTGCGCTCAGGTCGGGACTCTCCAGCAGCACCCAACCGATCGCGCCGGCGGGCCAGGAAACGGTGATGGAGCCGGCCAGAGAACCCACGCAGCTCAGCGCGGGTTGCGCAATAAAGTTCGCCACGAGGATGCGGCTGGCCGCGGAGGTGAAGTTGTAAATTGCCGAGGTGCTGACCGGCGTCCCATTTTCTGTCCAGTTCAAGAACACGTAGCCCGGGTTCGCGCTGGCCTCCGCGGTCACGTTATTGCCTGCGGAATAAACGCCGCCGCCGGTGACTGTGCCGGCGTTGACGGGCTCGGCGCTCATCTCAATGCGATGGCCGGGCGCGAAGTGTCCCACCAGCTCGCGATTGGCGGTGACGTTGAATTGATAGATCTGATCGTCGCTGACCGGTGTGCCGTTCTGCGTCCAGTTCACGAACGAATAGCCGGTGTTCGGCACTGCTTTGCACTTGGCAAGCTCGCCGACTTCGTAGAAGGGATCCGCTTCAACGTCGCCACCTTCGGGTGGATCGGCGCTAATCGTGATCGTGTAAACCGGTTTGAACTTCGCCACCAAGGCTCGGTTGGTCGTGACAGTGAACGTGTAACTGCTCGACGTGCTGACCACGGCGCCGTTGTCCAGCCATTTGGAAAATTTATAGCCGACGTTCGGCGTGGCCGTGACAGTCGCGCTCGCTCCGGCTGCGTATTCTCCATCGCCGCCGGTTGAGCCGCCGTTGGACGGAAGGGAAGTGGTCGTGATGGTTCGGCCTGAGCCCACGACAGCAAAGGTCGCTACAAGCGTGCGATTGCTGTGAACGATGAAGGTAAGGCTGGGCGAAACGCTGACCTCGGCCCCGTTCTCCATCCAAACCGTGAAGACATAACCCGCATTCGCCGCCGCTACCAGTGTCACGCTTGATCCGTTGGCGTACGTGCCGCCGCCGGAAATTGTGCCACTGTTTGCCGGCGAAACACTCGAGTCGATTGTAAAAGTTACGGCGGTGCCGCTATCCACACCCAGCGCAAACACGCCCAGGGCTTCCGTGATCACAGCGACGGTGTGCGACACTGGATTCACCACGCTGGGAAGCTTCTGCCATGCCCCGCCGCTGAATTGGTAGATGCAAAGGTCACTCTGGTCGAACCCGGCCGGCAGGATCGCCGGATCATACCCGATGGTCAGGTGAATCGACCCGGAGTAAGTGCCGCTGAATTCCATCTCCCAAAGTTGCACCGGCCCACCCGGCGTTAGAAAGGTGAACGGATCGAATTCACCCGCGGCGATGTGCACGGCAATCTCCGTTTCATCGGCTTGCGAATAGTCGGCGAAGCATGAACCGTCGCTCGACACGTCTTCGAACTCGTAATCCGCGCCGCCCGGCACGCTCGAGCCGCCGTTGCATCCGCCGGAGCTGCCCGGACCTGTGATGACCTTGGTTCCCGTGCGGAGCGTGAGCAACACATCGATACTGGCCGATTGCCCTGCCGCGAGACTGCCAAGGTTCCAACGCTGCGCGCCGGAAATCCATCGCTGTGCGGGCGTGAATTCATCTGTGCCCTGCCGCGCGGAATAAGGCGCGTTCTGCCAATTGTCTTCGATCGAGAGGTGCACGCCGTCAGAAGGCTTGCCGATGGCGTGGCCGTCCACGCCGTTTCCTTCAATGCCATAGTGGCCAAGCTCAAACGCGCTGGGGGCGACGCTGGCGTGGAACCCAATGAAATCCTCGAGTCCCGCGCTGGAACTGCCCGCGCCCACGGCCGCCGTGTCCACTCCCGCCTGCGTAACGTCATATCGGAACTCGCTCCAGGGACCCGCGTACGGCCGGTGGTCATAGACGCCGCGCTGCGAGACCAGTCCGTGCAGGAATTGGAAGAATTGCAGGTTGGCGATGGCGGAGCCGGAAATGTTTCTGATCGTGCACGTCTGCTTGAGCACGTAGCGGTCGCTGCTGATGGAGGTGCCTGCGTTCGTGGATGAAGCGGGTGTTGTTCCCATCGGCGTGCCGACCACCGTGTCGATCATCTCGTGGCGCAGGGTGATTTCAAGATGACTGTTCGCGATGACTGATTGAGCGGTGGGCAGGTTGTCGGCGTTCAAACCGGTCTGAGTCAGCGGCGTCACCACATGAAAAGTGGAGAGCGTGCTCCAGTCCGGAAAAATAAACTGCGGCTCCAGCCATTGAGGCCGCACCGGTGGATTGCCCGCGACCTGGTATCCGACCGCCGCGGCCCATTCGCCGCAAAGATACTCGCGGCCTTCAAAGCCGGGCGTGTTGTCCAGCATGAAGTCGGAATAACCGAAATCGCTTAGACTAATGTTCCAATGTGGATTGGCCAGAGTGAGAATCTGAGCCGTCGTTGGCTGCGGCGACATCAACCATATCATCATTACAGCCAACGTGAAGAGGTTCGATCGAAGTTTGCGTCCGGTGAGACTGAGATTGTGCGCCTCGGTTTTCATAGTTTTGTTCCCATTTCTTTCGATCCAGATCTCACCATCTGCTGACGATGTCTGGTTCGGATGAGACCTGGACCAGACTTCTCTGGAATCAATACAACAGTGAATTGAGTTCGGGTCGATTGGGAGTCAGGCTGGTTTCGAATAAGGAAAGCCCTTACCCGTAGCACGCGAATTACCCACGTCGAATTGGAAGCGGTGGTTGCGAGTGGCGCTCTTCTGGGACAGTTCATAATATTTCAGACCAAGCGTTGGCCTGCCGCTTTCGAGACAGGTCACACCAGTTCAGGATTGATGGTGATGCACCTCCCGCGACGCGGCTTCGTCTAAACCCGGCCCATGCCCGGCTTCTTCGAGCAAACGGGTTACTTCCTCGTCCGTGGTTTGCGCAAACTTTTCGTACCACTGGCCCACCGCATAAAATTCTTCCGGGGTCATCAGGGCGATCATTTCGTCCACCTGGTCTTTGATCTCGCGGTAGGACGAAGCGGCCGAAGTAGGAACGGCGACTACCAGCCGCGCTGGCTGCTGTTTGAACAGCGCTTTGATGGCGGCGCGCATTGTGGAACCTGTGGCGATGCCGTCATCGACCAGGATCACAGTTTGGCCTTTTATCTTGGGCGGGGTGTCGTGGCCGCGGTAAGCGACTTCGCGGCGCGCCAGTTCCTTCTGCTCCTCAACTGCGACAGCGTCGATGGTGAGCTGGGAGATACCGAGATCTTGCACCACTTCTTCGTTGAGCACGCGAACGCCTCCCGTCGCGATGGCGCCCATGGCCAATTCCCGATGGCCAGGCACGCCCAGCTTACGCACGACGAAGACGTCGAGCGGCACATGGAGCGCTTTGGCGACCTCGAAGGCCACGGGCACGCCGCCACGCGGCAGTCCCAGCACGATCACATCCTTGCGGTTGGCGTACTTCATCAATTTGGCTGCCAGCAACTGGCCCGCCTCCACGCGATCACGAAATAGTTTCATAGCTCCTTTAGATTGAGTGTTTGTTTACCATGCCGTTTGGTGTCCACGCTTTAGCGTGCTTGGGCAGCAATGCACCCTGAAGGGTGGGCACCGAACTTGGTTTTTCGCACAGGTTCATTGGAACAAATCCTCGATGGACTCCCGCGCAGCCAGGCGTTGAATGGCCGCGCCGAGCAACGGAGCAACGCTGATAACTTTCAACTGCTGCCAATCCTTGTGATGCGGCGCCACCGTGTCGGTCACGTAGATTTCGCCCAACGCTGGATGACTCAACGCGCTGCGGGCGCCTTCCAAGAGCACGCCGTGCGTGGCGGCAACTCGCATTTCCGGACGCGCACCGGACTTGAGCAATGCCGCAATCGCCCGTTCAATGGTGCCGCCGGTGGAAATCATGTCATCGATGATCAGGCAGGGCCGGTCGCGCACGTCGCCAACCACTTTGACGATCTTCGTTTCCGTGCCGCTCTTGCGTTGCTTGTGCACTACGGCCACGTCGGTGCCGAGCCGCTGTGCGAAGTCACTGGCCATTTTGACGCGGCCTTCATCGGGCGAGACTACCACCGTGCCGGGTGGCAGGCGGTGCTTCAATTCGTCGCAGAGTAGGGGCACGGCCGTGAGATTATCCACCGGCAAATGGAAGAAGCCTTCGATTTGCGCGGCGTGGAGATCGAGCGTGACGAGGTGATTGAGGCCAACGGCTTGAAAGAGATTCGCCACCATGCTGGCCGTGATCGGTTCGCGACGGGCGTGCCGCTTGTCTGCGCGGGCGTAGCCGAAGTAGGGCACGACGGCGGTGACGCGTCCGGCCGCCGCACGACGGCAAGCATCCACCAGCGACAGCAATTGAAAGAGGTTCTCGGTGACCGGCGGCGAAGTGGGTTGGACGATGAAGACCGGATGCCCGCGCACCGGTTCATCGAGATGAACGGAGATTTCTCCGTCCGGAAATCGTTCGACAACGCACGGGCTGATCGGATGGTCAAGCGCGCGCGAGACAGCAGCAGCCAAATCGGGATTGGCCGTGCCCGCGAAGAGCGAGAAGGGTGGGATTCGTATTCGCATAATAGCCTCCGTGGTCTATCGAGTTGTTTGTGGGCGTAGCTGCAAATGCCGTCGAAACCAGTCTGCCGCCAGGCGCGCCACTTCCTCCAGCGCGCCCGGGTCCTCGAAGAGATGCGTGGCGCGCGGGACAATCTTCAGTTCCTTTTCGCAATGCAGTTTGGCCAGCGCCTCCTCGTTGAGCTGAATCACGACATCGTCGCGTCCACCGACAATCAGGAGCGTCGGCGACTGAACGCGAGGGAGCGCGTCTCCTGCGAGGTCCGGCCGGCCACCGCGCGACACGACCGCGCCGATACTCTTGCCCAATTCGGCAGCGGCCACCAACGCCGCGCCTCCTCCGGTGCTGGAGCCGAAGTAACCGACCCCATAGCGTTGCGTTTCAGGCCTTCTCGTCAGCCAATGGGTTACCTCCACCAGCCGTCGCGCCAGCAGCCCGATATCAAACCGCAGCCGGGCTGTAATATTATCCTCAATCTCTTCCTCACCAGTCAGGAGATCGAACAGTAGTGTTCCGGTACCCGACTCGCGAATGGTCCGGGCGACGAATTGGTTGCGCGGACTGTGCCGGCTGCTGCCGCTGCCGTGGGCGAAGAGCACCACTCCACGCGCACCGGGCGGAATGCCAAGCTCACCTTCCAAATACGCCTTCCCCATGGGAATCCGTACACTCTCGATCAACCCGCTCTTTGCTTCTTCCTTGATGATGGTTTTCATGTGTTTTCGCCTTTCCTGGTTAGCCGGCAGCACTTCCGCCGCTGCCTTGCTCAACACCTCTCTTTTTGATCAGCAGGTCCTTGAAAAAATCCACGATCGTGTGGTGCTTTAAATCCTTGAACTCGCCGGCATCGAAAAACGAACCGCCGCACGCGGCGCAGTGCTCGAAACAAATATGCGCCTGGCCGGGGTCCAACATTCGAAGCATCCGGCTGCCGCAACGCGGGCAGTTGATGTAGCCCACGTCGTCGAGTGTGCGTCCTGTCTTCGCGTTCCCGATGTCGATCGCACCGGCGCCCTGCATCTTCAGCAGCCGCTCCTTTTCGAGCTGATCGAAGAAGATGCCTCGACAACTCGCGCATCGATCCACTTCCACCCCAGCGAAGGTTACCTTCACCATGGGTGAATTGCATTTGGGACAGTTCATAAGATCATGTGAGTTCAGCGATGGCAATACTCGCCCAGCGATTCATTGAAGACCGCTTGGGTTACCAGGGACGGGTCGAGGTTGACTGCGTGCTCTTTCGGGTCCGTTATCGGGACAATCTCGATCTCGGAAACTTTTCCCTGAAGCACCTCACAGAAATCTTCCAGATCAAAGTCCGGTGGCAGCTCTTCGCCCCCACACATTGCCTGATCGACGTAAAAGATATTTCTCACGATGCTCTCGCCTCCTCGCCTGTCTCTTCGCCCTTTTCGGTTTTCTCCTGCTCTTCAATTGGCTCCTGTTCCAGCTTTTTGAGATCTTCCATTTTGGCCTCTGGCGTTTCGGCCTCTTCAGGCGCACGCGCAAACCCAGCAGGAATCGTCCCTTTGACTGAACCCACTTGCCCAAGACGCGCGTGGCCAACTGCGCCCTGCCGCTCCAATTGCTGTTCGGCCTCTTTGGTGAATCGCGTCCAGGGAACCGCGTTGAGGCGAGCCTCCGGAATGGGTTTTCCCGTCACCTCGCAAACACCGTAAGCATTGTTCTCGATGCGGTGGATGGCTTCATCAATTTCATAAATTGCATCCTGCTCGGCAGCTAGTTCGGCGAGCGCCAGGTCGCGGTCGAACTCATCGGTCGCCGCATCCGCCATGCTCATGCTGTAGGTCGGCCTTTCATCCAACGCTTCCCGGGCCAACTCCGCTTTCTCTTCGAGCAATCGCCCGCGCAATTCAAGCAGGCGCCGGTGATGTTTGGCCCATTTTGGATTGATTTGTTTTCCCTGCGGCTGTGGGAGCAAGTCTTCGCTCCGAGCCGAATGAGCGGCCGGGCCTTTTACCGTTCGCCGCACGCGGCCGGTGTGTTCCTTAATCGTTTTCATGGTGCCATTCTCATTTGGTCAACTCTTCTTCGCGGTAACGGCGAAGAACGGCTCGATTTGCTTCTGCACCTGCGTGCTTGAACACCTTGGGCAACGCGTTTTCTTTTTGGGATCCATCTCGCTCAACCTCACGACGACCGTGAAGGTTTTCCCGCACTTCTTGCATTCATAATCATAAACAGGCATAGCGCGCCTCCATTAGATCTCTGGTTTCATTTCTCCCGTTTCCAATCCACCCGAATGAAGTAGGTTTCTTCTTCGTAATGATAATCAAGTTCGCCCTGGAATGAGTCGTGCAGCGCGTGGCCGATGCGATGCGGCAGATGGATGTCCGTCGTTGTGATGACAACCGACTCGGGGTGCTCTGCAATATTCATGAGCCGATGAAGCGGATGCTCCTCCTGCTCCTGCGCTCCCAGATGCCGCACCAGATGAAGAATGTCGTCTTTGTGTTTTTGAACAAACGAGCCGCTCAGCGTCACAATCCCGGCTGGGTAATGGTCCTTAATGCGATGGCAAGCGGGGCAAAGTTCCTCATGACTTTGGCACGGCCACGACTCCGCCCACTGCCAGCGCCCCTGATGATAAATGGCGCGACACTGCGGGCAAACCGTGGGCTCGGGCAGTTTGCCCCGGCTTTTGTATGTATCGTGGATATGCTCGTGGATCAATCGGTCGCGGCGTTGCGCCACGCCAGTGCTCCTCGCTTCATTCATAATGCCTCCGGTTTTTCAATGGCCTTCATGATTGTCAGGGGTTAGGCCGCCAGCCTGGTCGTTTCACGAGAGGCGATCATTTGACGCATCCTTTTCAGAGCGGCGTTTTGAATCTGGCGAATGCGCTCTCGGGTCACACCGAACTTACGACCGATCTCTTCGAGGGGTTTTTTCTCTCCGCCATTAACGCCAAAACGTAATCGCAAAATGGCAGCCTCACGCTTGGGCATCTCGCTCAGCAGTTCGCGGAGCGTCTGCGCATCGGTCTTTCGTTCGAGCAGCTCGTAAGGAGTTTCCGCAAACTCATCCTCGATCACATCCGCGAATGAGCCGGAATCTTCTTCATCGGTCAGGGGCGCGTCGAGCGACGACATCGAAATGGCAGCTCTCCGCAGATCCGCAACTTGCGAAGGTGTGATGTCCAGTTTCTCCGCCAACTCCTCATCACTGGCTTCACGGCCCAATTCCTTTTCCAACTGCATCGCGGCTCTGCGCAGCCTCATCAACCTGGCAATGACATGCATGGGGAGCCGAATGGTCCGGGCCTGATTGGAAAGGGCAGTCCGGATGCGCTGTTTAATCCACCAGGCCGCGTAGGTGGAGAGCTTGTTCCCTTTCTTTGGATCGAACCGCTCGATCGCTTTCATCAGTCCGATATTGCCCTCGTTAATCAAGTCGAGGAGCGGAACACCATAGTTCTCGTACTCGCGTGCGATTTTCACCACTAGACGGAGGTTGGCCTTGATCATCTCCTGACGGGCTTTCGCGTCTCCCTTTTTGATCCGTTTGGCGAGTTGGATCTCTTCCGCCGGCGTCAACAGTTTCGTCTGGCCAATCTCCCGCAGATATAACGTGTAGGCATTCCGCTCCTCTCCCGATGCTTGCCGTTCGCCACTCTCAGAATTTTCGGGTAGTTCGGCACGACTGAAAAGGCGTCGGACAGCTTTGCGCGTTGCATTGATTCGTTTTTGCGCAGGGCTTTGGGAGGCGCTCCCAGTGCCTCGCACCAAAACCACCGTCGAGCGTCGCTGGGCTATTCTCGCAGCCGTCCGTTGCTTTCTCATAATTGTTTCTCGTTGCAGCGCGATTTGCTATTCGCGCCCTTTTTCTAACGATAAGTTTCCAGTTGATAGGGACATTTGGCTCTTCGTCATTTGCGAAAAACGCACCGCCTTTTGCTCCATCTGAAGATGAGCGTCGGTGTCCGGCACTCCCGTGTTCGGTGTCCACACTTTAGCGTGCTCCAGGCCCCGACACCCTGAAGGGTGGACACCGAAGTCACCTACACCGAACGTCTCCAGACCAAGAACTGGTCAATATTTGCCAATCCATGCGTTGCCGTCCCGTGGCCCGTCGGTGAGTGTCTGGAAGGATAATGACATAAAGCGATTTCTATGAAACCGAGTATGGATGTTCGAGCAGGGCGGTGTGCATCGAGAAAATTAGCAAGCAACCTGACGTTGCTGCTCTTGCTGATGGATGTCGCGCAGAGCGCCTCGCTTGAAAAACATGCTGGCATCGGAACTTCACAGACTGAAAATTGATTCAACGCCATGAAAACATCCCGAACAAAGTCGGATCGACGCCGGGGCCGATGCGTAAGCATTGATTTTTTGTATCTCGACTTGACGGTTTGCTCGCGCTGTCGAGGCACCGACAAAAACCTGGGCGAGGCGCTTAGAGTTTTACGACCTGTCCTAAAGACGATGGGTATCCAGGCGCAAGTCCGCAAGACGCACGTAAAATCGGAACGCCAGGCGCGAGCATTGGGCTTTGTCAGTTCGCCCACCCTTAGGGTGAACGGTCGCGATATTGCGGGCGAGCTTCGCGAGAGCTGCTGTGGAAGCTGCAGTAGCGCCTGTGGCGACGGCACGCCGGTCAACTGCCGCGTATGGTCCTACCAAGGACAGCAGCACGCGCAGGCCCCCGTGGGACTGATCGTGGAGTCCATTCTGCAAGAGGTTGTCGGAACACCTAAGCGGCCAGAACTGATTACGCGCGAAAGCCGTGCAGTGCCCTCGAATCTAAAACGCTATTTTGCCAGGAAGACGCCACTGTGCAAAACTTCGACTGTTCGGCGCGGTCTGATGTCAAACCAGCCTCGCTCGATGTTTCATGTGGATAGGTTCTTCAGTTGAATTGATCTGGCCCCCAGCCGGACCATCTCCGTTTTCGCGTTGCGACCATCTGCGGGTTTCACGTTCATGGCACAAATGGCGTCGCGCAGCAACAACACGCTGAAGCCGCGGGCCAACGCTTCTTGAACTGTATTTAGCACACAGTGGTCAGAGGCCAGCCCGGCAACGAAAAGCCGGCGGATACTGTGGCCACGCAATCGGTTTTCCAGATCGGTTCCTTCAAAGCCGGAGCAAGCTTCCTTGTCCGGGCGGATACCTTTGGAGATCACGACGGTCCATGGCGGCAAGACGAGCTCCGATGCGAATTGCGCCCCTTGTGAATCTGCCACGCAATGCACCGGCCACTGGCCGCCCTCCGTTTTGAACGAGCAATGGTCCGCCGGATGCCAATCGCGCGTGACATAGATCGGCAAATGCCTTTTGGCGAACCTGGCTACGTAACGATTGAGCGCTGGAATTACCTTGTTACTGCACGGCACCGCGAGGCTTCCGCCCGGAAGAAAATCGTTCTGCACATCGACCACAATCAACGCATCACCGGCAACGAGCCGGATTTTCTGTCGCATCGCCTTCAAGTTTGGTGTCCACCCTTCAGGGTGCCGGTGCCGCAAGACACGCTAAAGCGCGGACACCGAACGGGTCGGCAGCCTGGCACGATACGCATGCGGCGGTTTCCCAACCATTGTCCTGAAAGTCCGGTTGAACCGTTCAAGGGATTCAAAGCCCAACTCGGAGGCAATCTCGGCAATGGAGTAGTTCGCGTTCATTAGAAGGTTTTTCGCTTGCTCGACGCACACCCAAGAAAGGTCCTCAATGTATTGCGTATCCCGCCCGACCAGCGGCGGTTCGGAGGCGACTTTCCCCGCCAGCAGTTCGTTATCAGGCAGCGACCAGAATGCGTTTTTAATTGTCCTGGAATGAAGCGAAATCTGCCACGGTTCCAGCGACGCCATGTCACGGGCAACCAGGTCACTTCGCTCGACCTGCATTCCTCCGCATCATATTGCTCCAAAGCGCTCAACGTGCCGGTTGAATCTTGATCGCTGGCCGCATGCATACGTTGCTAGTAGTTAGTTAAGTTCAGCGGTCACTCATTGATGCCCCACTCTCGCACTGACTGGACGGGGGCGAATGCTTCAGCCAATACCGGGAAAAACAGTTCGCCGCGCTTTTGAACGCCACTGGCGGCGCGCAAAACCTCCTCAACCGTCTCCAGCAGTTCTTCAGGCGAGAAGGGCTTTCTCAGTGTAGCAGCCACGCGGAGCCGGACAGCGCAGTCAGCCTCGCCGGCATCAATGCTGCCCGAAGCGAAAATGACAGGCAGGGTTTGTCCCACTGACCGCAGCCGCTTCACTAACTCCAGACCGGGCAGCCGTGGCATTTCGTTGTCAGTGATCAACAGATCATAACTGGCAGCCCGCAGAGCTTCCCACGCCGCCTCTCCATCCTCCGCAGTCTGCACTCGATATCCGGACCTCCGCAGCAGGCAGGCCAACACATTCCTCAACCCGGCGTCGTCTTCGGCATACAGAATGTCGTGGGAGGAAGCGGCTTCAAGAGTGTGGGCGCCCGTTTCGCCAGAGCCAACAAGAACGTGTGGAATAGTGTTCATAGCATATTGTCCTTTCCAGTCCGTTTGTGAGTTCCTACATCCGCCAACGGGGCGGTGCCTCGCACCGGTGAAGAATTCCCTCCAGCACGGATGAAACGGTGCTGGCCCTTTCCTTGAGAGTTTCGGAGCTCAAAACCGGACTGGCCCGCTGAGAACGTGCCTCGTGACAGAAAAAGTCCAGTCCTGCCCGGTCGGCGATGCGTTGCAGGTGCTGGCGCGTCTGGCATTGGAAATCGCTAAGCGGTTGCCGTCCGTCCAAGAGTGCCACCAGTCCCGCCGAGCCGGGAATTTTCTCGGCCACACATTGATCAAGCCAGTCTTCAACTGGAGACGGCAGGTCGGTGTCGCACCTGGCCGCAACGATGAGGAGGTCAGCAGCGATCCCTGCGCCCACGGCCGCTTCACGCGTCTCGGGCAGTCCCAGCACGTCAAAACGCCAGAGGCCGCAGTGGAATTCAAAGTCATCGCCGAATTTGCGGACTAATCCGCGGAACACGTTCATGGCGCGGGTGCCCGCGCTGCGGCTGTCGTAAGCCATCACGACCTTGAAAGTGGGCTTGGTCTGTTCGGTGCCGGCTTCGTCTTGAAGGAATAATCGCTTGCGATTCATCCGCCAAGTATGCCGTGGACGTGCGGTTTAGGAATTGGAAGCTGCGCTGATTTGCTTTAGGGAATTTCCCTAGTGCCGTTAGGTCCTTGTTTGGTGTCCACCCTTCAGGTGTCCGGCACTGAAGCACGCTGAAGCGTGGACACCGAACGGGCTCAGCCTCGGTTCTGAGTCTCCACCCACCGCACGGCGTGCTGAATCAGTGAGGTGGCGCTGGGCAATCTGAGTTTCTGCTTCAGATTCTGGCGGTACACGTCCACAGTTTTTGGGCTGATGCGCAATCGTTTCGCGATCTCCCGTGTAGTGCATCCCTCACCAATCAATTCAAAGACTTCAAATTCGCGGTCGGTGAGCGTTTCAATCGGAGATTGGCTCTTTGCGGAACGAACACCAGAAAAGCGGTCCAGGATTTGGGCCGACATGTTCTCGCTCACATAGACTTTCCCGCTCAAGACCTGGCGAATGGCCTGCAGGACGACTTCTCCTCCGGCCTTTTTCATGACGTAACCCCGCGCGCCGGCTCGCAGAACGCGTTCGGCATAGAGCGATTCATCGTGCATGGACATGACCAGAACGGGCAGTTCGGGATACAACGCCTGAATGTCTTTGATTAACTCCAGCCCGCTCTTATCTTCCAGCGAAAGGTCCACAACACCGAGGTCGGGTTTCGCTGACGCGATAAGCTGCATGGCGCCATTGGCATCGTCGGCCTGGCCGCAAACGACGAGGTCCTCTTGTTGGTTGATCACTTGCGCCAATCCCTGGCGCATCATGGGATGATCATCCACCAACAACACTTTTTTCTTCGGTTCCTGGGATCGTGACCGTTTTTTCACGCCCATAATTTCCTGCCCTTTCGCTTGATCGCGATTGCTCGTCTTTTACAATAGAGATTCAATCGGTTGACGCAAGCCTTTCGGGCAATACACGCGGGCACGTGTCTCGCCTGCACCGACTCATTCCTCGCTCACGTGTCTTTTGGTCGCGCGGTTTCCTGCGCGCGCCCGCTCACCCGCAACGAACAAACGACCGAAGTTCCCCCACCAGACTCATGTTGCACAGCAAGCGAGCCGCCCACCATCCCGGCGCGGTATTGCATGACACGCAGCCCCATTCCGTTGTGTTTGCGTGGCTTCTTTGGGATCCCAATCCCGTCGTCCTTCACCCCGAGCATAATTCGATCAGTCTGTGTGAGAAGATTGATCACGATGAACTTTGCCTTGCCGTGCCGGATGGCGTTCTGAACGGCCTCCTGGGCAATGCGATAAAGATGCGTCGCCACGGCGTTGTCAGGGATCAACACAGGTGATGGGCAATTAAAAGAGCATGTAACCTTAAACGCCTTCTCCGTGTTTATGGCCAACTCCTGCAATGCATTCATGAGGCCATCCGCTTCAAGCATGACGGGCGAAAGCCCCCGCGCCAAGGTGCGGGTCTGCTCAATACTTTGCCGGACCAGTTTAGCCAGCTCTGTCGCCTCGGCGACTTGCTTGCTCGATTTGCCCTCGAGCTTTTGTTTCAGTCCGAGCAGCCGGAATTCGATCCCGGCCAAATGCTGGCACAGTCCGTCATGCAGATCCTGGCCAATACGGCTCTGCTCACGCTCGCTGATTTCCAGAATTTCTCTTTCCAACTCCTTGCGCTCGGTAATGTCCTGCAAGGCACCGATGACCTTGATCACTTTTTTGTCCGCTCCCAGCACTGGTTCGGCAACGCTATGCACATGGCGGATTGAGTGGTCGGGCTGCACAATGCGATACTCGACATCGTAGCGGGCGCCTTCGTTCATGGTCCGTTGAATCTCCTCGCGGACGCGAGCCTGATCGTCCGGGTGAACCACACGAGTAAGATATTCCTTGAGAGACCATTCCTGTCGCGCAGGGTCCAGGCCCAGGATACGGAAAGTTTCTGCCGACCAGTGAAGCCGCTCCGCCCCCGGAACATCGAATTCGTAACTGCCCACATGGGCGACTTTCTGCGCGCTGGCCAAATTGGCCTCGCTCCGGCGCAAGGCTTCTTCAGCTCGCTTGCGCTCGGTAATGTCACGCAAGATGCCGGTGAAGATGCGCCGATTGGCCAACCGCACTTCGCTCACCGACAGGTCGAGCGGGAAGATGCCGCCGTCCTTGCGCTGGCCGGAGACTTCGCGCCCGGTGCCGATGATCTTGCGTTCACCAGTGTCGCGATAGTGCGCCAGATAACTGTCATGCTCTTCGCGGTAGGGCGACGGCATTAGCACTTTGACATTACGGCCGACCACTTCGTCCGCGGCATAGCCGAACATTTTTTCGGCCGCCATGTTGAATGACTCGATCAGGCCGTGCTCGTCGATGGTGATGATGCCCTCCACGGCGGTTTCGAGTATCGCCCGAAGCCGCTCCTCGCTGTCGAAGGCTGCTTCAGTTTGTCTCTGCACGTCGACGTGGACAGGACCTCCGGGGTGGTGGGCAATCCCCGATTCGGCTTCAATGGATTGCAGGCGGGCAATCAATTCCGCCTTCGTCATGTCCGAATAGTCGTCCATGGCCAGGATGCACGCAGCGTAGCATTTGAAAACCCTGCCAATCAAGGCCGCTTCTGGCCTGACACGGCCTCACTTCTTTGACGTCCATTCTCAACGACTGCTCTATGTGGCTTTGGGCAGATGACTGCGGTATTCGGTCGGTGATTGGCCCACGACGGTCTTGAACGTGCGGTTGAAGTGCGTAAGCGATTGGAAGCCGACTTCAAACGCAATCTCGCTCACGCGCAGGTTCGGGTTCAGCAATAGACCCTTCGCTTTCTCGGTCCGCGCACGGGAGACAAATTCAGTGAAGGTGATTCCAGTCACCTTTCGGAATATTTTGCAGAAGTAAAAGATACTGGTGTTCACCGCTTTGGACACCTGGCCGAGCGACAGTTGTTCTGTGAGGTGGTCCAGGATGAATTGTTTGGCCCGGGCGATGACCGGCGGCTCACCATAGGTCTGCTGCACGGCGATTTGGTTGCTCTTCATCGAGAGGTGTTCGGCGAAGATCGAGAGCAGGCAGGTCACCGAATCCATCTTCGCTTGTGAGACGACGGGCGTTTTGAAATAGGCCTGTTTTAACTCTTCACCGTCCACATCCAGCTCCAGCTTTTCTAGTCGCTGGGCCACGCGGGCGAATTGTGCGTTCGTCGGCTTTCGGTGGAAGACCTGCCCAGTTTGCAGGAAACCGAGCGTCTCGTTGCCCAGCCGGATGGGAACCGCTGTCTCGCACAGGCCATAACCGCAAGTCACGGTGCAGGGTTGGTCCCTCGCTCCCTGCGAAAGCTTCTCCTGCATCTGAAGACAAGCAGCGCACGTTCGGCTCTTGCCCGCCATCAAGGCGCAGAATGAGTTTTCCTTCCGCTTGCCGTGAAGCGGCAACTGCCAGGTTTCAAGAGGCCGCAGGGCGATCGGCAGGCCGGTGGCGTCGGTGTAAGCCCGTGCGTAGTCCGAGTAGAGAGGAGAGTTCGTCAACGTCTCGACCAAAGTTCGGTTGGCATTCATTGTGTAATCTTTCTCGTTTCTTGTTTGGCCCTGTTTGTTTTCAATAGCACAATTTAGGGCCAGCCGCACATTCTGAGAATTAGGAGCCAAGCCGATCCGCAATCAGAGAAACACGTAAGACACCTAAGGGGATTCCTTAGCCGCGCAGAAGTGATCGACTACCTGGTTCGGTGTCCACGCTTTAGCGTGTCTGGGCACTGGCACCCTGAAGGGTGGACACCAAACTCATAGGCCCGTTGATGGCGGTCCACGCCCTTCGCATGATGACCAGCCAGTCGTGTTCACCGCCCTTCTTGAACCGAACCAGGCTGTAATTACCTTCGAGGCGCGCGCCGTGAAGGGTGAAGACGATTTTGTGGGGCGTCCACTCCTGCAGGTCGTAGGTGCCGCGGTCCCAGATGCGAACCGTGCCCGCGCCGTACTCGCCCGCTGGAATGGTTCCCTCGAAGTCGCCGTATTCGAGAGCGTGATCCTCCACCTGGATGGCGAGCCGTTTCACACCGGGTTCTTCGAGCACGCCCTTCGGCACCGCCCAGCTTTTCAACAAGCCGTCTTTCTCCAGCCGAAACTCGAAGTGGTGCGTCCGGGCCTGGTGCTCGTGGGCGACAAAAGTTCCTGTCATTGATTGCTGAACGCTCATTCTGCAAGTCAGTACAGGAACATGGGTTTGCCGAGAACATGGCGCACTTTGGGCCGATACTGCTCCGAGTCATACAGTTCATCGACATCCACCCGCTTGAGGCCGCTGGTCACTTCGCTCAGCGGGATATGCGTGTAATTGCCGTCGCGCAAAGCCACCATTCGTCCGCTCTCGCCGTCCCTCACCAGATCCATGGCCATGTTTGCGAAATTGACACCGACCATCAGATCGAGCGAATCCGGCGCGCCTGAACGCATGAGATACGCGAGTTGCTGGTAAATAATGTCGTGCCCCGTCAACTTCTTGAGCGCCGCGCCTGTGAGTTGACCGATGCCGCCCAACTTCCGATGGCCGTAAGCATCGGCCTCGCCGAATTCGAGCACTGTGTCGCCGACCATGCGCGCTCCTTCGCTGATCGTTACCATGGCGTAGTTGCTTGGGTTAGCTCGCTTGTCCTCCATGACCAGCGCGGCCAGGCGCTGTGGATCGAATGGAACTTCAGAAATGATGGCGCGGTCCACCCCTGCCAAATAGGAACTGACCAGACTGGTCTCGCCTGAGTTCCGGCCAAACAATTCCACAATGGCGATGCGCTCGTGGGAACTCGCATTGGTGCGCAGTTGATGGATGTATTGCACGCTGCGCGTGACAGCGGTGCTAAAGCCGATGCAATAATCGGTACCGAAGACGTCGTTATCCATTGTCTTTGGAATGGCGATGACCGAAACGCCTTCACGATGCAGCCGTTCGGCATAACCAAGAGTGTCGTCACCGCCGATAGGGATAAGGGCATCGATTTCGAGGTGAGTGAGATTCTTGAGAATGCGCGAAGTCAGATCGCGCGGCGCTTGCTCGTCCTCCACTTTTTCGGAAGAGAGGGAGCGGCGCATGAAAGAAGGAATGTCCTTCGGCTTTATCATGGCAGGATTGATCCGGCTGGTATGAAGGATGGTCCCGCCGGTGCGGTCTATTGTGCGGACCGACGCATTATTGAGCGGCACGCAGTTTTCACTGAAGCTGGACGCATCGGCCGGGTTGAAGCACAGAAGGCCCTTCCACCCTCTGAAAATGCCGATCACTTCGTGTCCCGCATCCGTGGCCGAGTGAACGAGCGCTTTGATGCAGGCATTCAAGCCTGGCACGTCGCCACCGCCGGTTAAAATGCCGATTTTCATGAACTGAGTCGTCGTTTGCTTGCCAGCAGGCGGTTCGCTACGCACGCCTTTTCTTGCTTCGGCTTCGGGTCGCGCGATGGCCTCCACTCGCTCAGGAAATCATGCTCCTGTTCCCGCACGACCAGCACCGGGCAGGGCGCGCAGCGGACAATTTGTTCGGCAGCACTGCCGAGAAAAAAGTCCGGCAAACCCGCACGTGCGTGGGTCGAAATGAACAGGAGGTCAACGAGCCCGGCCTCCGCTACGTTGATGATTTCGCGCAGTGGTTCGCCAACTTTGACCACGGTTGTGACGGGGACCTGCTCGCGAACCTCTTGCCGTGCCAAAGTTTCCAACTCCTTTTCCCGGGTCTGAAGAAGTTGGCCGTTGGATCTGCGCTCCACAACGTGGATCAACACCACGCTGGCATGATAATCTTGCGCCAGCGAGACGGCATATTGGAGCGACTTCTTGCTGCAGCCGGAGAAGTCAATCGGCACCATGATGCGCTTGAGGTTGAGCGCGGACCGGAGCGGACGGCTGTTCCTTGCGGCAGATGGAGAACCTTGGACGCGCGGGGCTCGTGACGTTCTTCGGTTGGCAGTGAGTTTCATTTTCATAAGGAGCTTTGCTGAACGCCTTGCTTTCAAGTCGCCAGTTTGGTTCTTGTGCCGCATTACCCTGTCGTCTCTTGGAGTTGCGAGAGCACGCGCTGGACGAGCGGGTGGTCGCGGTATTCCCAGCGGGCGGCGCAGATTTCGCGTTGGACTTGCGCTCGCGCAATCCATTTGTAATCGGCGAAGCACCAGTCGCGTAGTATTGCCTTCAGGGTAGCTTTCCAGCGGTAGATCACTTCGCGTTCGCGCCCGTTCGGCTCTGACCTCCTGCTATTCAATGGGGCATGTCTTTCGCAAAACGTCCTTCGGTTGCGGTTCGTCTTCACATCTTTCGGTTATCGCGCAATGGGATTCCATGCCGCCCCGCATTTGGCAAAAGTTCACCGCCTCTTGCTTTCTTGCGGAATCCCGATGACCGCGATGAAGCCCGGAAGAGGCCGTTTGCAACTTCGCTTTTGCCTCTGGTGAAGGTAGCCCGATGAGTTCATAGAAACGCTGGCCGTCCAGCGTTTCCTGCTTCAGCAGTTCGGCAGCGACGCTTTCCAACTGCTGCCGATGCAGGATGAGCATTTCCTTTGCTTCACTGTACGCGCGGTCCAGAAGGGCCTTTACTTCCTGATCGATCTCGCGCGCCGTCTGTTCGCTGCAATCGCGCTGCAACACCGTCTCCGGTCCACTCAGAAAGGCGGCGGGCTGTTGGGCGCAATTGGCCAGGCCGATGGTGTCACTCATGCCGTAAAGACAAATCATCTGCCGCGCCAGCGCGGTGGCGTGTTCGAGATCGTTCCGCGCTCCGCTGGTCACGTCGCCAAACACCAGTTCCTCGGCGGCCCGTCCGCCCACCATGACGCGGATGCGCTCCATCAGGTCCGTCCGGCTCAGGAGAAAGTGATCTTCGGTGGGCAACTGCAACGTATAGCCGAGCGCGGCACTGCCCCGCGGAACGATGCTGATCTTGCGGACCGGATCGGCGCGCTTGCTGTAGGCAGCGATGAGCGCATGACCGACTTCATGATGGGCGACGCGCCGTTTGTCGTCATCACTCAAGCGGCGGCTCTTGCGCTCCGGACCAGCCACGACTTTCTCGATGGCGTTCTCCAGATCCGTTTGAGTGATTTCGTGCGCCTTGCGTCGGGCCGCCAGTAACGCGGCTTCGTTCAACGCATTGGCCAGGTCCGCGCCGGAGAAGCCAGCCGTCGCCTGAGCGATCCGCCGGAGGGTCGCATCGGCGGCGAGTGGCTTGCCTTTGGCGTGAACTTTGAGAATCGCTTCGCGGCCATCCACATCCGGGGCGTCCACGACGATTTGGCGATCGAAACGGCCCGGCCGCAGCAGCGCGCGGTCAAGCACGTCAGGGCGGTTGGTCGCGGCCAGAATAATGACTCCGGTGTTCGGTTCAAACCCGTCCATTTCGGACAGCAGTTGGTTCAAGGTCTGTTCCCGTTCATCGTTCACGACACCGATGTGAACACCGCGCTGGCGACCGATGGCGTCCAGTTCGTCAATGAACACGATACACGGAGCGTGCTGTTTTGCTTGCTGGAACAAGTCGCGCACGCGGGCCGCGCCGACGCCCACGAACATCTCCACAAAATCGCTGCCGCTGAGCGAGAAAAAGGGAACCTTCGCCTCCCCGGCCACGGCGCGAGCCAGCAGTGTCTTGCCTGTGCCTGGCGGGCCGACGACCAGGACGCCTTTGGGAATCTTCGCGCCCAGTTCGCGAAACCCCTCGGGGTGTTTCAAAAACTCAACGACCTCCACCAGTTCAAACTTCGCTTCGTCGCATCCGGCTACGTCTTCAAAGCTGACCCCAGTATCCTTGTCGGCCACAAGCTTCGCTTTGCTCCGGCCAATGCTGAGGAGCGATTCGCCGGCTGCGCCCACGCGGCGTCCGAGCAAGATCGAAAACACCACGACGAGCGCAATGGGGATCAACGCGATGAGCAGAAACTTCGTCCAATACGGCGAGCGGGCTCCGACAAACTTTGTGCCCGCAACCTCGAGTTGCTCGACAAGCTTGGGGTCTTCCACGCGCAGGGTGCGAAAGTGAAATGGCTTGGCGTCGGCCTTCGTGGGCTCATCGCCGGCTGCGAGTGGTTTGCTTACCACGTTGCTTTCTGCCGCAGGCACTGTCGCCGGCGACGAAGCGGCCCTCGCGCGGGGCACAATGCGGCCAGTGATTTCTTCGTCCTTGATAGTACACTCCACGACTTCATGGTTCGCGACACATGTTTTGAATTCGCTGTAGGAGATGGTGCGCACGCCGGCCAAGTTGGCCGCGTCCTGCCAGAACCAGAGCGCCAGCGCCAGAGCGATCAGGTACAGAAGGAGAAATCGCCTCGGCCTCGGTTGGCCAGGCACCTTCAGGTCCAGGTCACTTTTTGTTGGCTGCCGCCCACGAGATTTGACTGACATGGTAACTCAAGCTTTCCCAACCAAGCCGGTCGCGCTCTCCTTTTATTGGCCAATAATGACCGTTCTTTGACGGTCGCGAACCCGTCAAACGTCTGGAAGCGATTGGCAAATGCTGGATCGCGCCTCCTCATTCAGTGAGTCCTCCGCCAAATTCGCTCGCCGTTCCGATAAACCTCTTTCACGCGATGAAACGGCACGCGATGGCCCTGGCCTTCCTCGTCCAGGACTTCGAATGAGCCAGGAGCGTCTTCCGGAAAATGAATTTCACGAAAGCCCACCTGAATGATGCGGTTCTCGATGCGGTCGAGGTAACCAATCAGGAAATCGCCTTGGCCAAACTCCCGATCCCAGCGAATCCGGTTCAGCAATTTGCGAATAGGCATCATGCGGTGAGTAGATTCCGCAATCGCTGAGGTCCTTGCCAAGCATCGGATGAAGCGACGCCTGTGTCACCGTCGCCGCACCGTAAACCATTGATCGGCCTCGCGGTCGTGTTTGAGCAGGTATTCGCACCCGTCCTCAGCGAGCACCTTGAAGTAATCCGCAATCGGCCACTCCGGTTTCCCGCCGCCCTCCTGCCAACGGTCGGCAACTTCCGTGACTTCAAGCCATTCTCCTTCCCGATAAAAGCGGCGCGGCGTTTCATCCGCTTTGTGCCCAGCGTAAGACTCGACCTGGATAGGCGTCAGTTGCACGGGGTTCACGCGCCCATCACAACACCGGTACCTCTTCGCGCCGATGTGCGCGGTCTGCGGCGCTAAACAGGCGTTTTGTTTTCTTATCAATTCGAGAAGAATTAGGTGTTCTCGACTTCTTTTCCAAAGCAGCAGCGAGTACGTCATCAACCGTTTCCACGAGTCTGAACTTGAGTTTCTTCTTCACCTCTTGCGGCACGTCAGGAAGGTCCTTTTCGTTGAGCTTGGGGATAAGGACCTGTTGGATGCCCGCGCGCATCGCGGCCAGCGTCTTCTCTTTCAAACCGCCGATGGGGAGGACCAGGCCGCGCAACGTTATCTCGCCGGTCATTGCGACGGTTGCGCGCACGGGTGTCTGTGTGAAGAGCGACGCGAGAGCGGTGAACATCGCTACGCCGGCAGATGGCCCGTCCTTCGGAACTGCGCCGCTCGGCACGTGAACGTGGATGTCGGTGTCTTTGAATGCGTCGGGATCGATGCCCAGTTCCTTCACGCGGCTGCGCACGAGGCTTAGCGCGGCTTGGGCAGATTCTTTCATCACGTCGCCGATATGGCCAGTCAAGGTGATGTTGCCTTTGCCGGGATATCGGGTGGCCTCGATGTGCAACACTTCGCCGCCGACCGGCGTGTAAGCCAAACCGGTCACGACGCCGGGTTGGTTCGTGTTCAGGCGCGACTCGCGAATGTATTTTGCCGAGCCAAGCATCTCCTGCACGAGCTCAGGAGTGATACTCACGCCGGGGCGCTCGCCCTTGGCTACCTGAGCGGCGACACCGCGACAGACCGCGCCGATTTGCCGTTCGAGTTCCCGCACACCGGATTCGCGCGTGTAGTCTTCGACGATTTTGCTCAACGCATTGACCGACCATTTGCACTGGTCCGCCGTCAAACCGTTTTCCTTGAGCTGCCGCTTCACCAGATAGTTCTTTGCGATTTGGAGCTTCTCACGGTCGGTATAACCGGGAATTTCGATGACCTCCATGCGGTCGCGCAACGCCGGCGGCACCGGATCCATGACATTGGCCGTGGTGATAAACATGACGTGCGACAAGTCGAAGGGCACGTCCAGGTAATGGTCCACGAAAGCATGATTCTGCTGCGGGTCGAGCACTTCGAGCAACGCGCTGGCCGGATCGCCTCGGAAATCAGCGCCAATCTTATCCACTTCGTCGAGCATGATGACGGGATTGCGCGTGCCGAGCCGGCGCAGCTCCTGAATGAGCCGTCCCGGCATCGACCCGATGTAAGTGCGGCGATGCCCGCGGATCTCCGCTTCATCGCGCATGCCGCCCAGACTCATGCGCGTGAACTTGCGACCGAGCGCATCGGCGATGGACTGGCCAAGGCTCGTCTTGCCGACGCCGGGGGGACCGACGAAGCAAAGAATCGCGCCGCGTCCCTCGGGATTGAGCTTGCGCACGGCGAGATACTCAATGAGCCGGCGCTTTACCTTTTCCAGGTCGAAATGATCGCGATCGAGAATTTTCTGCGCGCGATTCAGGTCGAGGTTGTCCTCGGACAATTTGCTCCAGGGCAATTCCGCCAGCGTTTCGACGTAGCTGACGATGACGGAAAACTCCGCGCTGGCCGGCGGAACGTAGTTGAGGCGTTTCAATTCGCGCTCCACCTGCTCCATCACCTGCTTAGGAGGCTTTGCTTCTTCGAGGCGTTTGCGAAGCTGTTCGACCTGCTGCCCAACTTCCTGCTCGCCCTCGCCGAGTTCCTTTTGAATGGCTCGAAGTTGCTCACGCAGATAAGCCCGGCGCTGCATATCGGTGAACTGCGAAGTCACATCCTTGTGCAACTTCTCCTGAATACGCGCGATTTCGAGTTGGCTGGAAACGCGCTGCTGAACGGCCCGCACGCGCTTGACCACGTCCAGTTCTTCGAGCAGTTCCTGTTTCTGGGCCGTTTCAATCGGCAGGCTGCTGGCCACGAAATCGGCCAGTTGACCGGCGTCTTCCATGTTCATGATGACGAGCCGCATCTCCTCGGGAGCATCCGGCGTCAGTTCGATGAGCTTCGCCGCCGTGTCGCGCAGGTTTCTAACCGCCGCCTCCCATTCCTTGTCTCCGGTCGGCGTCCAGGTTGGGTGCAGCAACTCGACTTCGGCGCGCAGGTAAGGCTGCGTTTGCACAAACTTGCGGACACTAAACCGGCGCAGTCCCTGCACCACGAGGAGAACGGCGCGCTCACTCTGCCGGACGAGCTTCAGCACGGTGGCCGCTGTGCCGACGCGATGAAGATCGTCTGGCGCGGGATTGTCTTTCTCCGCCAGGTGCTGGGCGATCACTCCAATTATCTTGCTCTGCGGCAGACTTTCTTCCACCAGCTTGATCGAATCCGCTCGTCCAATGCTCAATGGCGTGACCGTTCCGGGGAACAGGACGAGGTTGCGCACTGGCAGAATCGGCAGCACGTCGGGAATTTTCGGCTCAGCCTCGCGTTGGGATTTGCGGTCGCTGGCGCTGGAGATGATCGCGGCCTGGTTTGGCCCGGCTCCGGGCGGCGCCGGTTCTTTGAGCAAGGCCAGCAAGTTCATAAAGTCAGGAAAGGTTTGCATGGAGTTATTCCTCCGGTTTCAGCGGCAAGGAAATCCAGAGCAGGCCGCGGCGCTGCTCGGCTTCCACTCGTTCTGGATCCACGTCCAATGGCAGCACGACTTCACGCTCGAAGGGGCCATAATCAATTTCCAGCGCGAGCACTTGCAGCGGCGGCCCGGCGGCCTCGCCAGGCTCAGGTGGTTGTCGCTGGCCGCGAATCAAGACCCGCCTCGACTCCACACTTACCCGGACGTCCGACTTGTTCACTCCAGCCAGGTCCATGCAGAGGATAATGCCGTCGTGGCAGCGATAAACATTGATCGCTGGACACCAGCTTTCACTTGCCCGGAACGAAGGGACGCGAATGGTCGTGAGCTGGCAGGCAATGTCGCCCACCCTGCTTTGGAGCAGCCTCCAGTAGATGTTTCGTATGTCTTCCATGTCAGTTACAGTTTGATCTTGCTGCGCCTCCTGCGCTAACCGGTTTTTGGCTTAGCCTTAGCGTAAATTTCCCGTGGCGGCTCCATGAGGTCGTTCGGGCGCAATCAGCCCTCCACCTCGAATTGCGGCGCACCACTGACGCAAGATGCGGTTGTCCAGGAGTTCTTTGGCTTCCTCAATCACCGCCTTCTCAGCCGGAAAAAGCCGTCCACATAACGGTCCCACAGTACGACCATCAGATACGTTTCTCCAATGGGCGTGACGGGTTCGAGAACCGGGAGCCAGCCTTGCGGGGGCATACCTGGCGTGTCGGCCTCTTCCAGAATGTACTCGTTGCAGGTGATCGGCCACCAGAGGATCACACCGGGGGCGAAGTCCAGCATCTCAATGTTCAGGACCGGCGGCGCGCTGGTGCAGGCAAACTGGGTCAGGCTCGGCACGAAGACCGGCCCGTTGCGCAGGACCCCGACGTTTTCATAGACAGTGCTGTCGGCAGTGAAACCACCTTGGGCCTCGTCGAAGCGGTAGTAGGCCACCAGGCCAAGTTCATAACCCGAGAGCCGCCGGTTCATGTCGGCTGCGATCTGGGTCTGGCTGCGCGCCACCTGCCACACCCGCACATCATCGATCACGCCCTGGAAGAAATGCGCCAGGGAATTGGACCAGTAACGTGCCCCAATCAGGAAGGGTGCATTCCGATTCGTAATCGCGGGCGAACCTGGGTCTGAGGCGGGATCCAATTGGCCATTGATGTAGATCCTTCGAGCCGTCCCATCGTAGGTGGCGGCCACGTGAGTGTATTGCCCGATGGCCACATTGGAGACGGAGGCGAAATCAGAACCCTGACGGTGGAAGACGACCCGCCCCTGGCCATCCAGCGCCAGGAAGTATTCGCGCTGGGCTGGATGGTTGAACTTGCTGACGACGGTTTGCGTGGCTCCGAGCGTGGCCGGATTAATCCAGGCTTCGAGCGTGAACTCG
>Ga0137465_1000039_pt1 | contig 121195 bp, 94 predicted proteins | sample EasRivERMGT828_2_FD_104906 | JGI IMG/M metagenome (GOLD analysis project Ga0137465, IMG submission 104906) | Soil microbial communities from meander-bound floodplain in the East River, Colorado, USA - East River MetaG ERMGT828_2 | ecosystem: Environmental > Terrestrial > Soil > Floodplain ... | reverse complement strand
CTGGCAGGGAGTCGATGTTAAGGGTGAAGCGTTGAGCGCGGTGATCATCGACAAGCTGCCGTTTCAGGTGCCATCCGATCCGCTCGTCGCCGCGCGCACGGCTCGCATTCAGCGCGAGGGCGGTAATGCGTTCTCGGAATATCAGGTGCCGAATGCCATCCTTCGATTGAAGCAGGGCCTCGGCCGGTTGCTTCGCTCGACCACCGATCGCGGAATACTTGCCGTTCTCGATAATCGGCTGAGCACGAAGTCCTACGGCCGGTTGTTCATGGACAGTCTGCCCGACTACGAGATCACGAACCGCGTCGAGGATCTGGTCGAATTCATGAATTCGTAAAACATGTCCTCTCGACATAGGAAAGTTTAGCGTGGCGCGGCGACAACACTTCGATTCGCATTTAGAAGTGAGATTACCTTCAGATTACGTTCTAGCTCGGCTCGCGCAAAAGCGTGCTTATTCTGGCGCAGAATGACGGCGGCGTCCTCGAGAAGTTTGCGAGCTTCGACGAATTCACGTTGTTCAGCCAAAGCGCGACCCAGAGCGCTAAGCGTCAAGGCGTGATACATGTCGTTGTCGGAGAGCTTGACAGTCGTGAGATCGCGGGCCTGCCGAAGCAACTGGGCGGCTTCCTGCTGCTGCTCAGCGTTCATAAGCGTCCTGCCCAGACTGGCAAGGGCCGTGGCAAGAGAGGCGGTCCCGATGTCGCCTTTAATATTACGCGCGGCGGCGACTGCCTCCCGCCCTGCTCGCTCTGCCGCTTCTCGTTTGCCTTGCGCCGACCGGCAATCGCTCAGCGCCGCAAGTGTTGCCGGAATGCGCCGAGAACCCGTTGAGACATTGGCCTGAAAGTAAGCGAGTGTCGCTTCATAAAGCGGCTCCGCGTCAATGAAGTTTCCACGGGCCGCCAGGATGCTGGCAAGATTGAACCTGGTGTTTGCCAGCAAGAGCGGATTTTGCGGGCTCAGCCTCAGCCTTTTTGCGAGCACGTCTCGAAACATCATTTCCGCGGCGGCGTAGTCATACCGTCGCTCGGCCAACACCGCGAGCAGCGACAGATTGATGGTCACATTGGGATGGTCGTCGCCGAGCAACTTCTGATTCATGCGAAGCGCCTCGGTCCCAAGTTTTTCGGCCTCGGGATATTGGCGTGCTCTCATCAGGTTGACAGCCAGGTTGTTCAGACTGTTGGCAACCAGGGGGTGCTCTTCTCCTACTGCCGCCCGGAATGCAGCAAGCGCTTGTCGATGCGTGGCAACGGCATCGGCGCGGCGCACACCGCTTTCTCCATACATCGCGGCGAGGTCGTTGAGGGCGCCGGCTGTCTCGACATGGGAGTTTCCATAGAGCTTACGATACAACTCCAGGACCTGCTGGAACAGGGGCTCGGCTTCAGGATCGCGTCCCTGGCGGGCTAGTGAATTGGCAAGACCCAACAAGGCCGCGCCATAAGTCGGATCGGTAGGGCCGCGAGCCTTAAGACGGATCCGCGAAGCTTCCCGGAAATGGGGCTCAGCTTTCCTGGCGTCTCCGGCCTCAAACACGGTAATGGCGAGGCTCTTCACCGCTTCACCTGCCTCGGCTGACTCGGGACCCAACGTTTTCCGGAAAATCTTCACTGCTTCGGTGTGAGCTGCTTCGGCCTCGGCCATCCGTCCGAGGCGCTGCAGTGAGTATCCGAGCGCTTGCCAGGTCTCGGCGGCCAAAACGGATTGCGTTTCGCCGCGCCCCGCGATCAGCGATAGGGCTTCCCGCAGACGCTCTTCGGATTCCTGGTATTTCCCCATGCTCGACAGAACCTGGCCGATGCTGATTACCGATCGAATGGTGTCCGAATCCGTCGGCGAAAGGATCTGACGCCGAAGCACCAATGACTGTTGGGCCAGGTCCAGCGACCGAGGATAGAGTCCCAACTGCCGGTATACATCGGCGATGGTATGCAACATCGTGGCCCGAAGTTCCGGCTGAAGCGAAAGCTCACGTTCCATGCGTTCGGCGCCGCGGTCCATCACTTCTCGGGCCGTTACCGTCTCGCCACGAGACTCGGACGGATCGGATACGCGGAACAGATCGAGCATCAAACGAGTGACTTCCTGGGCCTTGACGCGCTCGCGGTCGGAGGCGTTGCGCTCCCAAATCAACGCGATCACGAACGCCATAACCAACACTACCGCTGTCACGGCGGAGGCGACTCCCAACCGGCGCCGCGCGACAAATTTCCGGGTTCGATAAACCCAGCTGTCCTGGCGAGCCTGCACCGGGTAACCGCTAAGATACCGTGTGACGTCTTCGTTCAGATGCCACACCGATGGATAACGGCGCGCAGGGTCTTTGCTCAGAGCCATCATGACGATGTTGTCCAGGTCGCCGGCAAGGGCGCGCCGTTCCAGCTTCGTCAAAGAAGCGCTCGCGGCAGCGCTCGGCTTCACGGGGTCCTGGCCGCACACGATACGTTCCACTTCGGCGGCTGTCGCGCCCCGCAATTGGAATGGAAGCACCCGAGTCAGCAATTCATAGAGAACCACGCCGAGGGAATATACATCCGTGGCCGTAACGACGGGCTCTCCGCGCACCTGTTCCGGGCTCGCGTAGTCCGGAGTCATCAGCCGCTCATCGGCGACGGTGGCGGCCGTTCCGGCTTCGATCTGGGTGTGATCCAGGAGTTTTGCGATGCCGAAATCCAGCAGCTTTGGCGTGCCGTCAGCAGTGACAGAAATGTTGGCGGGCTTCAGATCGCGATGAATGACGAGGTTGGTGTGTGCGTATTGGACCGCGGAACAAACCTGCTGGAACAGGCGGAGGCGGTCCCTCAAGGCAAGAGCGCGGCCTTCACAATATGCGGTGATGGTCACGCCTTCCACAAAGTCCATTACGAGGTACGGCAGGCCGGAGGATGTAACGCCACCATCAAGCAGCCTGGCGATGTTTGGATGCTCCATGTTGGCCAGGATCTGCCGCTCTGCGCGAAACCGCTGCAGCAGCTCCGGACTGCCCCCGAAGCGCATGGTCTTGATCGCGACCTGCTTACGGAACTGATCGTCGGCGCGGGTGGCCAGATAGACGGCGCCCATCCCACCGCGGCCGATGAGGCGCACAATCTCGTAAGGGCCGATTCGCTCGCCAGTGTCGGGTTCGGAAGAGCCCAATACGGATTCGGCCGCGCGCTGGACGCGCCCGGTAATCGCGCCATCTTCCTCGATTGCAGCGACCAGATTTGAGACCTGTATTCGAAGGGATGGCTCGTCCGGACAAGCCGTGGCCAGGAAAGCGGCACGCTCTGCGGCGGGCAGCTCTGCCGCCTTGTAGAACAAGTCCTGAATGCGCGTCCATTTGGCCGCGGTCTGACCCGACGCGGTGACCGGTTTGGCTGTGTGTTGCACGTTTGGACCTACCCCGATCCCTGACCGATGAGCTCGTGGCGGAGCCATGCCTTTGCGAGCTTCAATTCGCGGTGGACGGTGGCGGGTGAAATGCCGAGGACCGTAGCGCTCTCCTCGTAAGTGAGACCGCCGAAGTAATGGAGCTCAATCAGATCGGACTTGCGAGCATCCAGTTTCGCCAGCCGATGCATCGCCTCGTCCAACTCCAGCAGGCTTGCAGCGGCGCCCTCCGACGCAACCACAGCCTCATCCAGCGACACCTTCGGGATATGACTGCCGCGTTTCTCGCGATGACTGGCCTTGGCGTGATCGATCAGCACTCGTCGCATCGTCTGGGCGGCTACAGCGAAAAAGTGGGCGCGATCATGCCAGTCGACTTCGGCGCCCATTAGCCTGAGATAGGCTTCGTGCACAACCGCGGTCGGCTTGAGCGTGTGTCCCTCGTGCTCAGCCTTCATCTTGTGGGCCGCGAGCTTACGCAACTGATCATAGACGACGCTGATGAGTTGATCGCGCGCTTGCTCATGCCCGGCGCGCCACTGCTTCAGCAGCTTAGTGACGTCGGGCGCGTCTGGTGACATTGCGATCGATAGTAGGGAGACCCGATCACTAAGTCAAAGGATTGAGAGCGGACCGGGCGGGACTTCGCGCGGCCCGCCCGGATGAAGGTTCAAAACGGCCGAAGTGTCCTGGTTGCCGGGTCGTGGACCCACACGTATTTGCCGTCGAAAACCATTGCTTTGGGGTTGATGATCGGAATGGTTTTTGAGAACCTCGCTCCAATCGGCGTGAATGGCACTGTCGCGTTCGAGCCATTGGCCCAATGTTGGTATCCATCGAAGATGGCCTCGGTTGCGCCTGGTACAGTCTGGTAGAAAGTCACCGTACCGTCGGACAAATAGCCCGCGAACGGCTGTCCATCAGGGTTCACCCCATAAACGTTGTTGCCCACGACCGAGATGCGATTGGGACTGTTGATCGTCACAGTAGGGGGGTCTTGACCGGGTTGATTCAACAACGGGAATCTAACTACGTTGCTCTGGCCCTCTTTCAAAAACACGAGGTCAACCCATTGGTTGTCCAAAACCCGCAGGGAATGCATGTCGCCGTAGAACCTTACTTCGTGGCCGTGCCACACCAACCTGTTGATCACACTATACTCGTTGATCAATTGACCAGTTGATCGGAGAAAGACTGCGATGGACCCAGCCACCTGAACACAGTTGATGCAACCCGCCGGTACGTCATTGCCTTCATATGTATTACCCGTAACCAAATCGTACAATTTCAAAGTGTGCCTAGGCGAAAGACCAACGAAATAGGGTCCATAGAGTTTCAGGCTTAGGATGGACTCCAGGTCACCTGCAGAGCGAAGGGTCCTCACAACACCAGGACTATTCCAGTCGAGTTGAGTGACACTCCCGTTCGCATAGCCGATGAAAGCAGTGTTCTCATCGGCAGCGAATGCTGTAGCTCCGGGGAACGGCCGCGATTCTCCGCCGGTTTGATCGCCCGGCTGGACCCTTGTCAACCAACCTGAGTCGGCGTCGAAGGCCCAGATGTAACCTTTGTCGAAGCTCATACTGGAAACCGTCGGCCCCACAGGTATGGGTTGCGGTTGTGATTGGGCATTCATCACGTCAATTGTCCCGGCAAGAATGCATGCGAGAAATGCGATTGAGATTCGTTTCATTGGTTTCTCCTTTTGTGTCTGCAATCCTGATAGCGACACATCGGGCCTGGGACCCTCACGAGAAGAGCTTTTTTTTGATTCCGCCGAAGAGGATCGCCAGCGGACGCCAATTTCAAAGGTGAATGCTAGAATTCGCCATGCTTCGCCGCCCTCTTTTCTGGATCATCTTCGTCGCGCTCTCGCTGGCCGCCGCGATATTCACGTTCCGGAACTTCTCCACCGCATTTCCCCTCGTCTCGATCGATCTTCAGATGGATCGAGCGCAGGCGCTCCGTGACGCGCGGATGCTGGCGGAGAAGAATGGCTGGCCCCCAAACGGGTTCGATCAGGCGGCGGAATTCGGCGGATCTCAGGAAGCTCAGAACTTCATCGAGCTGGAAGGCGGAGGCAAGCCGGAGCTAAAGCGGATCCTGACGGAGAAGATATTCGCGCTGTATACCTGGCGTGTTCGCCACTTCAAGGAAGGCGATGCGCACGAAACCCTCGTGCGGTTCACGCCTGAAGGCCGGCCGTACGGTTTTCAGGTGAAGCTGCCGGAAGGCGAGAAGGGCGAGAGCAAAGCCGTGGATGAAGCGCGGCGCATTGCGGAACAGACGGCGGCGGATGACTGGGGCATCGACCTCACGGACCTCAGCCGTTACCAGCTCATCGAGAGTTCGAAGGAAGACCGGCCCGGAGGACGCACCGACCACACGTTTGTTTACGAGCGCCAGGACGAACGGATTCGCGACGGGCGCTACCGGTTGCGGCTCGTTGTCGGCGGCGACAAGCTGACGGAGCTCGTGCAGTTTGTGCAGGTCCCTGAAGCCTTCGCGCGACGCTATGAAGAAATGCGGGCGGCCAATGAAGCGATCGGAGCCGTTTCTTCGGTCGTGATGGTCGCGGTGTACATTCTCGGTTTCTGCGGCATCGGTCTCTTCTTCATGATCCGGCAGCATTGGTTGCTCTGGCGGCAGGCCGCGATGTGGGGCGTTTTTCTAGGCCTTCTGTTGGGCCTTCAACAATTGAACTCATGGCCGCTTGTCTGGATGAACTACGACACCGCGGTGCCGGCGTCGCAATTCGCGATCCGGCAGTTCATGAGCGCCTTCGCTCTCTTCGGGGCGATGGGCGTCCTGCTCACGGTTTCGTTCATGGCGGCTGAAACGCTGTCCCGGCGGGCGTTTCCGCAGCATATTCAATTCTGGAAGATCTGGTCGGATCCCGTCGCCGCCTCCAAACCTGTGCTGGGCCAGACAATCGGCGGTTACCTTCTGGTCGCGCCGTTCTTCGCATACGAGATCGTTCTGTACTTTTTTGCTCAGGGAAGGCTTGGCTGGTGGACGCCGTCGGACACGCTGGTCAATCCGAACATGTTTGCGGATTACGTGCCTTCGTTATCGGCAATCGCGATGGCCGCACAGGCGGGTTTTTGGGAAGAATGCCTCTTTCGCGCGGTGCCGCTTGCGGTCGCTGCATTGATCGGTGACCGGTTCGGCAAGCGAAGATCTTTTATAGCTGTCGCCATGGTGATGCAGGCGCTGATTTTTGCGGCCGGTCATGCGGGCTATGCGAATCAGCCTTCGTATGCTCGGGTCGTGGAACTGATCATTCCATCGTTTGTATTTGGCGCGATCTATCTGATGTTCGGATTGCTGCCGGGCATCGTGCTGCACTTTGCCGACGACGCCGTCTGGATGGCGCTGCCGCTTTTTGTTTCCACAGGCACACGCGCGCGTATCGAGCAGGCGATTGTTATCGTCGCGGCACTTGTTCCGCTTTGGGTGGTACTGGTCCGCCGCATGCGAAAGAGGGCGTGGATCGAAGTGCCGGGTGAGGCGCTGAACGCCGCGTGGCGTCCTCCGGAGGTCGTCGAAACATACCAGCCGGAACCCGAGCCGGCAGCTCCTGCAACATCGATACTACCGGTCGTCCGGCGCTTTCTGCCGATCGCGGGCCTTGCTGGTCTGATCGCGTGGATCGTTGCGTCACCGTTCCGGACGGACGCGCCGCCTGTTCAGATCAGTCGTTCCCAGGCGGAGCAAAAGGCGCGAGAGGCGCTGACGCAACGCGGCGCGCAACTTGACGCGTCCTGGACGGTGCTCAGCCGCGTGGAAGGACAACCCGGGCCAGCGCAGCGGTTCGTATGGCGAACATCCGGGCCCGAGACTTACCGGAAGCTGTTCGGCGTCTATCTGCCGCCGCCGAGCTGGGTCGTTCGTTTTGCGCGATTCGAGGGCGACGTTGCGGAACGGGCGGAGGAGTATTTCGTCTTCGTTTCCGGCGCAGGGCAGGACTTCCGCGTGAGTCACAGTCTTCCGGAGGCGAAGCAGGGAAAGAACCTGATGGAAGAGGAAGCGCGTACGCTCGCTCTCGCAGCGATTCCGGATCGTTCGCATTTTAAAGAAGTGTCTGCGCAGGCCGCCAGGCGTCCGTCGCGGACCGACTGGACGTTCACATTCAAGGACACGCGGGACTACGGCCTTTCTCAAGGTGAACCGCGAATCTCGATCGAGATCGCAGGCGACGAAGTCGCAGACACGGCTAAATACGTCTTCATACCGGACGACTGGGTCCGCACCGAGCGAGCGCGACGGACCGTTCCTGGAATCCTCAGCAACATTTCGGTTGTCGTGCTGGTTTCGATCGCGGTGGCCGCCGCGGTGATTGGAGCTGTCTACTGGAGCCGCAAGCGTCCGTTCGCGACTCGAGTATTCCTGGCGGTTTTCGCTGCGATGTTCGTCTGCAACGTCGTGATCCTTGTGAACAACATTCCTGTATTGGCATCACAGGCCTCGACGGCTCAGCCTCTGGCCCTTCAGCTCGGCATCGCTGTCGTTACGCAGATCGTGCTGGGAGGATTCGTCGCAGGAGGCCTGGGACTGGCGGCGGGACTTGTCGCAGACCGGCTGAGAACCGCGCCCGGTCTCCGGCCGGGCGAAAGCATCCTTACTGGGGTGTCGGTTGGACTTGCGATGGCGGGTGTTGGCGCACTCGCGAGGCAGGCAATTCCATCAACCCCGATCTGGGGTAACTCCGGGCCGGCCTCGAGTGTTGTGCCGATGCTCACGGGAGCAGTGGGTCCGGTCAGCACTTTCCTTACACAAGTCGTGGTTCTGATGGTTGTGTTGTACGCGATTTACCGGAGACCTCGCGCCCTCGTCGCATGGATTATTCTCGGGTTGGCGCTGACGGGGTCGTCGATTGAAACAATTCCATCGTGGCTGATCCTGGGAGTCACAACCGGCCTCGCATTGATGGCGGCATATTGGCTCGTGTTCCGGCATGCGCCGGGCCTGATCCTGTTCGCAGCCGCCACGCTGGCGTGCCTGTCCACGATCCGTGATGGTGTGCAAGGCATGTATCCCGGCGGTCTTCCGGCCGCTGTGATGGGAGCGCTGCTCATTGCCGTCGCCGCCTGGATTTGGTTTCGCGGTACGATGGATGCGAACCGCAATGCGAATTACTGAAATCTTCTTCTCCATCCAGGGCGAATCCACACACGCCGGCAAGCCGTGCGTGTTCGTGCGGCTGACTGGTTGTTCGCTGCGTTGCGAATATTGCGACACGAAGTACTCGTACGCTGGCGGACGCGACATGACACTGGACGAAGTCCTGACGACGGTCGCGGGTTATCCCGCCAGGCTGGTCGAAGTCACGGGCGGGGAACCGCTCGAGCAGGAAGAGGTTTATCCTCTGATGAATTCCCTGCTCGACCGCGGTTATTCGGTAATGCTGGAAACCGGGGGGCACGTGAGCGTCGAGCGCGTCCCGAATGCCGTCACGAAAATCATCGATATCAAGTGCCCGGACAGTCGCGAGGGTCACACGGTGTGCTGGCAGAACCTGGATCTTGCAGCACCGCATGACGAGTTTAAATTCGTCATATCCTCGCGAGCCGACTACGAATGGTCGCGGGATGTCTATATCGAGAAGCTGCGCCTTAAGCCGAATCCCGTTCTGTTTTCTCCATCCCACGATGATCTTCAGGCCGTCGACCTCGCTCGCTGGATCCTCGACGACGGCCTTCCCGTCCGCCTTCAATTGCAGCTCCACAAATACATCTGGGGTGCCCACGTCCGGGGCGTCTGACCCTTTGACTTTCCGGCGCTAACCTAATTAGAATCCAAGCTCTTGACGGCCTCTACGTTAGAAAAAATGAACGAGAACCCCAACAAAACAAGAGCCGTGGTTTTGATGAGCGGCGGCATGGACAGCTGCGTCACGGCAGCGATAGCTTCCCGGGATTATGAAATCGCGGCGTTGCATGCCAGTTACGGCCAGCGTACCGAACGTCGAGAGCTGCAGTGTTTTCAAGCAATTGCCGACCATTTTGGCGCGGCCGCGCGACTCGCGGTCAAGCTCGACCATTTTCGACAGATCGGCGGTTCCAGCCTGACGGATTCCAGCATGACCATCCGGGATGCCGATCTTGCCAGTCAGGAAATACCGAATACCTACGTGCCGTTTCGAAACGCCCACTTCCTGTCAGTTGCGACCAGTTGGGCCGAGGTGATCGGGGCTAAAAAGATTTTTATCGGCGCAGTATGGGAAGACAGTTCCGGTTATCCCGACTGCCGGCCGGAATACTACGAAGCATTCAACCGCGCGATCCGGGCGGGGACGCGCCCGACCACCGACATTACGATTGAAACGCCGCTGATTCACCTCTCGAAACGCGACATCGTCCAAAAGGGAGTTGAGCTTCAGGCGCCGTTTAATCTGACGTGGTCCTGTTATCGAGACTCAGATACGGCTTGCGGCGTCTGCGACAGCTGTGCCCTGCGACTCAGGGCGTTTCAGCAGGCAGGCATCGACGATCCGATTGCATATGCGAACAAACCGGAGTACGCACGAACTTGAATTATGAATTCCCTCACGGAGGCATGTATGAAATTCGTTAGTAAAACGCTGCCGTTGCTCGTGGCGGCAATGCTCTTCGCCATTCCGGCGTTTTCACAGAACGGAAATCTTTCCGGAAAAGTGGTCGACAACAATGGGAACCCCATGACCGGAGTGACCATTTCAATTGACCGGCAGGGCATCAACCAACACTTCGAAGTGAAGACCGACAACAAAGGCACGTTTCTTCACGCAGGTCTTCCCACCGGCCAGTACAGGGTCAGCGTGATGCAGAACGGCAAACCGATCATGGTCGAAAATGCGACCGTCCGCTTCGGCGGCGACACCCCGGTGAATTTCGACCTGAGAACCAACAAAGCCGCTGCAGGCGGCGCCGTGAGCGAGGAAGACCGGAAGAAGATCGCGGAAGAAAGAGCGAAGGCCGATGCCACCAAGGCGTCCTTCGAAGCCGCGAGACTGGCGATGAACAACAAGAACTGGGAAGAAGCGATCCGGTTATTCAAGGAAGCCGCCGAAAAGGATCCGACTCAGCACGTGATTTTCGCTAACCTCGCGGATGCCAGTTCGCAGGCGCGCAAGTACGATGAGGCGGCCGCGGCTTACGCCAAAGCAATCGAGTTAAAGCCCGATGAGGCCGCCTATTACAACAACCTCGGTATCGTCTTCGGCAACGCCGGCAAGGTCGAGGAAGCCACCAAAAACCTGCAGAAGGCCGCTGAGCTGAATCCGACCGGAGCAGGCCAGAGCTATTACAACCTCGGGGCCGTGCTCACGAATCGTGGGCGCACGAAGGAAGCGTCCGATGCTTTCAAGAAAGCCATCGAACTCGATCCGAAGATGCACAACGCCTATTACCAACTCGGCATCTCTTACTTCGGCAACCCTGCGACGATTCCGGAAGCGATTCCGGCTCTCGAACAGTTCATCTCGCTCGCTCAGGGGCTGCCGGAAGCACAGAAGACGCCTCAACTCGCGGCGGACATCGAAGCCGCGAAGCAGTTGATGGACGCAGCGAAACAGGCCGCGCCCACCGGCTTCAAGAGCGAGAAAGCGATCGCTGAAGAGAAAGCCAAGGCCGAAGCGAAAGCCAAGGCAGACGCGGCCAAAGCCAAGAAGAAGAATTAACCCGCAACCCTTCTCTGTGTCTCTGTGCCTCCGTGGTTCAGTAACCACGGAGGCACAGAGGCATGAGTTCAAAAAATGTTTTCCTCACGCAATATCCACTTCGCAATCCTCGGAATCATCCTTGGCGCAGCAACCGGTTATATCTTCGCCTTTGTACAGGTTCATAGAGCGACGCCCCGTGAAGTGCCGAAGGCCGCAAATTCCGGCGTCCCGGCAGGCCATCCCGACGTCAAATCGGACGAGATCCTGACCATGTTCAAAGAGGCTCTCGCCAAGAGCCCCAACGACACGGCGTTGATGACGCGATACGCCAACTTCCTTTTCGACCTGGGTCGATTCAATGAAGCCGTGGGCTGGTTTGGGAAGGTGCTGGCGATCGATCCCAACAACCTCGATACACGCACCGATATGGCCACCGCTTTATGGAGCGCGGGCCAGAAGGATCGCGCGATGTCGGAGTATCAACAGATCCTCGCCCGCGATCCCAGACACATGCCGACATTGCACAACCTCGTGATTGTCCACTTCGAAGAGCGGGATTTGGCAGCGGCTGAACGCGTTATCCGGCAGATGGAATCGATCGACTCGAAGTATGAAGGGCTGGAACCGCTGAAGAAGCGCCTGTCTGAATTGAAGTAATTCCGGGACGGTTGCGTCGTTTCCCTAATTCGAGCTCTTCAAGAATTAGGGAAACGACGCAACCGTCCCGGAATTACTCAATCCGCATTCCGTAGAACGAGCGGTAGACGAAGCACATCGACACGATCAGAAACGCCACCGCAAGTCCGACCGTCAGGGTGGTTCCCTGATTCCGGGCCATCACGACAGCAAGGTCCACGGCCAGCACGCCGAAGAGCGTCGTGAACTTGATGATCGGATTCAGCGCGACGGAACTCGTGTCCTTGAAGGGATCGCCCACGGTATCGCCGACGACCGTCGCGGCATGCAGATCCGTTCCTTTCGCCTTCAACTCGGTCTCGACAATCTTTTTCGCGTTATCCCAGGCGCCGCCGGCGTTCGCCATGAAAATTGCCTGATACAAACCGAACAGCGCGATCGAAATCAGGTAGCCGATAAAGAAGTACGGCTCGAGAAAAGCGAAGCCCAGGGTGGCGAAGAAGACGGTCAGGAAGATGTTGAACGTTCCTTTTTGGGCGTACTGGGTGCAGATCTCGACCACCTTCTTTGAATCGCTGACCGACGCCTTCGTCACGCCTTCCAGCTTGATGTTGGCCTTGATGAATTCGACGGCCCGATAAGCGCCGGTGCTGACTGCCTGCGTTGAAGCGCCGGTAAACCAGTAGATAACAGCGCCGCCTGCGATCAACCCGAGCAGAAAAGGCGGATACAGGATGCTGAGCTTCGAAAGCAGCTCAGGCTGCAGGTGGTTCGTCAGATTCAGAATGATCGAGAAGATCATGGTCGTTGCGCCGACCACGGCCGTTCCGATCAGTACCGGTTTCGCAGTCGCCTTGAATGTATTGCCGGCGCCGTCGTTCTCTTCCAGGAACTCCTTCGCCTCTTCGAACTTCGGAGTGAATCCGAAATTCTTTTTGATGTCCTGGTCGATTCCGGGGATCTGTTCGATCGTGGACAGTTCGTACACGGATTGCGCGTTGTCGGTCACGGGTCCATATGAATCGACCGCGATCGTGACCGGCCCCATGCCGAGGAAACCAAACGCCACGAGTCCGAAAGCAAAGACCGAGGGCGCCAGCATCAGATTCGCGGGAAAGTACGTACTGACGAGGTAACCGGCCCCCATCAGAACGAGAATCGCCAGACCGAGCCAGTACGCGCTGAAGTTCCCGGCAATGAAGCCCGAGAGAATATTGAGTGATGCTCCGCCCTCGCGCGATGACGTGACAACTTCGCGAACGTGCCGTGAGTCCGTCGACGTGAAGACTTTGACGAACTCCGGAATAACCGCGCCGGCCAGCGTTCCGCACGTAATGATCATCGAAAGCTTCCACCACAGCGTCGTGTCGCCGGCGATTTCGGGAATAAGAAGTTTTGAAACCACGAAAGTCAGAACGATCGAAACAATCGATGTCAGCCAGACGAGCGTCGTGAGCGGCGTCTCGAAATTCATTTTCGGCGCGTTTTCGTACTTGGCTTTCGCGATGGCGGCGTTGACAAAGTAACTGAGAGCGGACGCGATGATCATGAGGATGCGCATGCTGAAGATCCAGATCAGGAGCTGCACCTTGACGTCATCGCCTGCCGTCACGGCGCCGACAATGAACGTGATCAGGGCCACGCCGGTGACGCCGTAGGTTTCGAATCCGTCTGCCGTGGGGCCAACGGAATCGCCTGCGTTATCGCCCGTGCAGTCGGCTATCACGCCGGGGTTACGAGCATCGTCTTCCTTGATCTTGAACGCGATCTTCATCAAGTCCGAGCCGATGTCCGCAATCTTGGTGAAGATTCCGCCCGCAACACGCAGCGCCGCAGCGCCGAGCGATTCGCCGATGGCGAATCCGATAAAGCACGGACCGGCGAGTTCGCCCGGAATGAAGAGCAGAATGCAGAGCATCAGGAACAGCTCAACGCTGATCAGAAGCATTCCGATGCTCATTCCAGACTGGATCGGGATCGAGTAACAGGGATACGGCATGCCCTGAAGGCTCGCGAACGCCGTGCGGGAATTGGCGAATGTGTTCACTCGAATGCCAAACCACGCCACCGAGTAGCTGCCCAGAATTCCGATAATGCTGAAGATCAGAATGATGACGACGCGAAAGAACGATTCCTGAAGCAGGAAACCGAAATAGAAGATGATGGCCGCGCCGACAAAGACTTCGAGAATCATGAGGAAACGGCCCTGTGTCAGCAGGTACGTCTTGCACGTCTCGTAAATCAGCTCGGAGATTTCGCGCATCGATGAATGCACGGGCAGGTTCTTGAGCTTCTGATAAATCACGAGACCGAAAACCATTCCGAGCAGCGAAATGATCAGTCCACCCTTGAGCAGCGTCGGTCCGCTCAGACCATTTAAGAAAGTGGGCCCGGTCAAAGGCGGAATAACGATGTTGGATTCGCCTCCCGCTCGAGCAGGCTCAGTCGTCTCCGGCGCCTGCGCGAATGCGATCGCGGACGCCGACAAAATCAAAATAAATGCCAGGCACGACAATACGTGGGCACGCCTGAATAAAGGCATGATCAAAAAATCCTCCTCACGGCTTCGCGCTATCGCGCTCGCGCTTCGCCCTCAACGCTTCGCGCTACAAATTCCTCGGGTCGAGCCAGTCCCGAAGCGCGTCACCCAAAAAATTAAAAGACAGAACCGTCATTACCAGAGCCATCGACGGAAAAACCAACATATGCGGCGCGTCAAACAGATGGCGTCGCGCTTCATTAAGCATCGATCCCCAGCTTGGCGTTGGCGGCGAAATGCCGAGGCCAAGAAAACTGAGCGACGCCTCTGAGAGGATCGCGACGGCCATTCCGATGCTGGCTTGAATCAAGATTGGTTGAATGATGTTCGGCAAAATATGGCTAACGAAAATTCTCGGCCCCGTCGCACCCAGCGCGCGGGCGCCTTCAACAAACTCCAGAGTTTTGACCTTCAGAACCTGCCCTCTCGCCAATCGCGCGTAACCGACCCAACTGATGATGGTCAAAGCAAAAATCAGACGATCGAGGCCTGGACCGAGGAAGGCTACCAGGGCGATCGCCAAAAGAATTCCGGGAAAAGCCATCAAGGAATTGATGACCAGCACCGTTACAAAAGTGTCCAGCTTACCACCGATAAAACCAGCACATCCGCCTATCAAAACGCCAGCCACCACGGAGAGCAGAACAACGGTCGCCCCTACTCGCATACTGACGCGAGTACCCATGAGGATGCGCGAAAGAATATCACGGCCTAACTCATCATTTCCAAAGGGATGCTTCCAGGACGGACCTTCAAGCCGGTTCGAGAGCGTCTGCGCGGCCGGATCGTACGGCGCCAGCCAGGGCGCGAATATCGCCGCAATCGTGAGCGCAACGATTATGGAAAAGCCAGCCAGGGCGAGTTTGTTTTTTCTGAAGAGCTCAGTCATATCGAATGCGCGGGTCCACGACGGAGTAAAGGAGGTCGGTGGCAAGGTTGATGAAGATGTATGTCAGCGATATCGAAAGAATGCATCCCTGAATCAGGGGATAGTCCCGGGCGCTGATCGCCTGGATCGTCAAACGTCCGAGGCCCGGCCATGAAAATATTGTCTCCGTGATCATCGCGCCGGCCAGGAGCATCCCGGCCTGAAGCCCGAAGACGGTGATCACCGGGATCAATCCATTCCTTAGCGCGTGACCGAAAAGAACAATCCGTTCGTTGAGGCCTTTTGCGCGCGCTGTCCGGACGTAATCCTGACGGATTTCCTCGAGCATCGAACCCCGTACCATGCGAGTCATCGAGGCCGCGAGACCGCTGCCCAGCGTCAGCGCGGGCAGCACGAGATTCGCGAAGCCTTCGCGGCCGGAAACGGGCAACAATCCCAGCGCGATCGCAAACAGCAGAATGAGCATTGGTCCAAGAGCGAAGTTCGGGAGGGACACTCCAAGGAGGCTGACCAGGCTCACGAGCCGATCGGCGGCCTTGCCGCGGCGAATCGCGCCGAGGACGCCAAGCGGCAAAGCGATCATGAATGACACGATTGCTGCGGCGACGGCAAGTTCAAGTGTCGCGGGATAACGTGCAAGGATCGATCGCGCCACCGGTTCCTGATTCCGAAACGAGTTGCCCAGATCGCCGCGCACTACCCCGCGGATGTATGTCGTGTATTGCTCCAGGATCGGACGATCCAGCCCGAACTCCTGGCGGAGCCTCTCCACTTGCGATACGGACGCGCCTTCACCCAGCATCTGCGCGATGGGGTCGCCGGGGACCAGGTGAATCAATGCAAAAACCAGCGTTATGACGATCCAAACGACGGGGACGGTCAGCAGCAGGCGTCGCACGATGAACGCGAACATAGGTTATGCAGTATATCTAGAGAACATCGGGGATCGCACAATCGCACGATTTCATATCTTCATTTACGTAGTGCAGATCGGCGATTGGGGATTGCTAATCGGGAGGGGGGTAGGAGCCTCATCTCTGAGGCTCCTGGGGGGTTGTTGAAAGGGAAATCGAGCTAAACGATGCCTTTTCCAATGCAACGATGGTGCCAAACAGGCCATTCATTAAAAATCAACAACTTACGATGGTATCTTCATACCCAAAGTCCAGAAACATGACAGCTGCCGTTCAACAATGTTGATCTTTTGACACTGGACGTTTCAGCCACACGCAGCTTCGGTAACCGCCAGCCTGTCGTAAATCTTGAAGGAGCGCGCCCACTCGAACACGTCGTGTGCCCGGATGTGTGATCGCATCGCATTCATGCGCGACCGCTGTTCATGCGCACTCATTTGGAGCGCCTTCCGCAAAGCGGACGCAACAGATTCCGCATCGTACGGGTTAAGAAGCAGCGCCCCGCATTTCAGTTCATCGGCCGCTCCGGCAAACTCGCTGAGAACCAGCACTCCCTGCGAATCCGCCCGGGACGCGCAGAATTCCTTGGCGATGAGATTCATTCCATCCTTGAGCGGCGTAACAAGAGCCACGTCAGCGGCGCGGTACAGAGCAATCAATTCACTGTGGACCACGGAACGGTAAAAGTAGTGAACCGGGACCCATCCCGGAATGCTGTATTGACCATTAATTTCGCTGACCAGGATTTCTATGCGGACCTTGAGCTCTTTGTATTCCTGAATTGTTTCGCGGCTCGGGACCACGAACTGCAGGAAGGTTACGCCTCCACGCAGCTCCGGATAGCGTTCCAGCAATGTCTGGAAGGCGGTAAGACGCTCCGGAATTCCCTTCGTGTAGTCGAGGCGGTCGACACCCAGAATGACGCGCGTGCCGCCAAGCCTGGTTCGAATCATTTCTGCCAGATCGACAGTAGAAGACTCGGAGCCTTCAGCAGAGATGGACTCGTAGTCGACGCTGATCGGATACGTTCCGATGGTTGCGGAAAGACCGTCACGCGCGACAGTGACACGATTGCCGGCATGGCTCACGCGTAATCCGGGCAGGCAGCGCCTCAGGCACGCAACGAAATTGTTCTGATCTCTCGATGTCTGGAAACCGATTGAATGGAAGTGCATCAGCGCCTGCAGAATTTCATTGCGCCACGGCAACTTTTCGAAAACGTCCGGCGCGGGAAACGGTATGTGATGGAAGTATGCGAGATGGCTTCCCAATCGGCGTGTTCTCAGGATTTCCGCCTGCATCATCAAGTGGTAGTCATGTACCCAAATAACGTCTTCCGCTCTCGCCACTCGCTCAACAGCGTCTGCAAATTTCCTGTTCGCGGAACGATATCCGCACCAATACTCCGAACTAAATCGGCATCGAGAAGGCAGCCCATGAAAAAGCGGCCAAACGACTTCGTTGGAAAAACCATCGTAATAAGAAGCCTTCTCGGCGGAAGTGAGACAGACCGGTTGCAGCGAGTAGTTTTCGTGCAAAGAGGTCAATGACGCCGCGAGAGCTTCATCGTGATCGCAGCCGATCCATCCGACCCAGCAACCGCCCGTCTGACGCAGAATCGGGGCGAGGGCTTTCACGAGGCCTCCATCACTGTTCTGCAGGCGCGTCGCCTCGTGAGCCGGCCTGACCGTGACTGGCAGCCTGTTAGATACAACAATCAACTGTCCGGGTCCTCCCGTTTTATTCATCTGGGCATCTCCTTCGAGTGGGCTGGCATTTGTGGGGCACCGGCAGTATGTCCCGTGATGTGGATGTGTGAAATACAGTGCGGACTGTATTTTTAGGATCAAAACCGGTTACTAGTTTCCAATTGACAAGAGCAATTTGCAAAAAATACTATCAAGCCCTTCGCGGAAAAAGTCCTGGGGAGGAACGGTTACCAGTGGAAAGGATTTCACTCACCGCCTTCTTTCCGGCGTACAACGATCAGCACAGCATCGAAAGCATTGTGCGTACTGTTGCGCAGGAAATGCGCAAAGTGACCGATGACTTCGAGGTGCTCGTCGTCGACGACGGAAGCAAGGATCAAACAGGTATTCTTCTGGATCGGCTGGCGACCGAGTTGCCCTTTCTGCGCGTTATCCATCACGAATCGAATCTCGGATATGGCGCGGCGTTGATCACCGGCTTTGCGAACGCCAAAAAAGACCTGATTTTCTATACCGATGGCGACGGCCAGTACGACGTCCGCGAGATTCACAACCTGCTGGCGCAACTCAAACCCAACGTGGATCTCGTCAACGGATACAAAGTGAAGCGCGCGGATGCGTGGTATCGGGTTTGGATTGGCGCCACGTACCGCCGCGCGATGCGCTGGGCTTTCCGGTTGTCGATCCGGGATGTGGATTGCGATTTCCGACTGTTTCGCCGCTATATCTTCGAAACGATTACTTTGGAGTCCAGAAGCGGAGTTATCTGTGTTGAAATGGCCAAGAAGTTCGAACGGGCCGGCTTCAGAATGGTCGAGGTTCCGGTTTCACACTATCCACGGATGCATGGCCGCAGTGAGTTTTTCCGGATGAGACACCTCGCTTACACATTCAAAGGCCTGTTGAAGATCTGGTGGACGCTGGTCATTTCACACCGATTACCCTTATGGATGAGTATCGCGGCCAAAAAGTCCTGATCACCGGCGGTCTCGGCTTCATTGGAAGCAATCTCGCACTACGCCTCGTTCAACAGGGCGCGTCCGTCACGCTCCTCGATTCCATGCATGCCACGTGCGGCGGAAACTACTTCAACATCGACCCGATCAGGAACGATGTCGAAGTCGTGGAAGGCGACAGCTGCAATCTGGATCTCGTCACGAAGCTCGTTCGAGGCAGAAAATACATCTTCAACCTTGCGGGCCACGTCAGTCACATCGAGTCCATGCAGGAGCCGTTTGAAGATCTGCAGATGAACGCCGTTTCGTCTTTGACGGTGCTTGAAGCCTGTAAGCGTGAAAACCGCGATGCGCGCGTGGTGTATTCCGGCACACGACAGTCATACGGCAGGCCCGACACGGTGCCGCTCGTGGAAACGCAGCTTTTGAAACCCGTCGACGTCAACGGCGTAAACAAGATGGCCGGCGAATGGTTTCACATGGTGTATCACCAGGCGTATGGCATTCCTGCAGTGTCGCTGCGGCTGATCAATACGTACGGTCCGCGGCAACTCGTCAAACACGCGCGGCAGGGTTTCGTCGGATGGTTCATTCGCCAGGCGATCGAGGGTGAAGAGATCCAGGTGTTTGGTGACGGACAGCAGGTGCGCGGGTTCAACTACGTCGATGATGTTGTCGACGCTCTGCTGATCGCCGGCGTCAATGGAAAGGTCAACGGCGATTATTTCAATCTCGGAGGAGAGCGGGCCGTCGCCGTGGAAGAACTTGTGAAGTTGCTGCTGAAGGCGACGGGCCGCGGTTCTTACCGCATCGTTCCGTTTCCCGCGGAAAAGAAGACCATCGATATCGGCAGCGTGTACAGTTCCGCGGCGAAATTCAACTTCGTGACAGGCTGGAGATCCCGCGTCCCGATTGAAGAAGGCCTCGTGCGCACCGTCGAGTATTACCGGCGATACCGCGAGCACTACTGGTAACCTCGTCCCGATGCACGAGCAGGATTTCGAACTCCTCTACCAGCTCGAAGAAGGTTACTGGTGGTTTCCTGCGATGCGGGAGATAACCGACACCATCGTTCGACGCGAACTGCAGAAACCGAACCTGCGAATCCTCGACGCGGGCTGCGGAACGGGTTTCAACCTCGGCTATTACGGGGATAAGCGCGACGTCTACGGACTTGACCTTGCTTCCGCCGCGCTCAAGCACGTTCGGAAACGCGGATTCTCCAAGATCGCGCAAGCCTCGATCACGGACATTCCTTTCAGGTCTGAAACATTCGACATCGTTTTCTCATTCGAAGTCGTGACTCAGACTCCGTACGAGATGCACGACGCCTCACTGCGCGAAATGCATCGCGTGCTGAAGCCGGGCGGCTACGTGTTCATTCGTGTTCCGGCATTGATGTGGCTTTGGTCTTCACACGACGAAGAACTGCAGGTCCGGTATCGCTACAAGCGGGATGAATTCTCGAAGAGGATGAACGATGCGGGCTTTGTCGTGGAATGGACCAGTTACGCGAACGGATTCCTTTTTCCCGTCATCCTTGCCAGGCGTTTCCTGAAGCGACTCGGCATCGGCGGCGGAACGGACGTGAAGCCGCTGCCGCGCGGGCTGAGATGGCTGGATGGCATTTTCCGGAGTGTTCTTGCCGGCGAAGCCAGGTGGTTCAAGAACGGCAGGCGGCTCCCATTCGGTCTCTCGTTAATTTGCTACGCTCAAAAGCCCGGCTGAAAGAACCGGCGGACTGCGTCGATTACGCGATTGACCTCAACATCAGACAGGAACGCGTGCATCGGCAGACTCAGAACCCGCAAGCACAACATATCCGCATTTGGACAACGGTCCGGCTGAAACTCGGCGAAGGCCTTCTGCCGGTGCAGCGGATATGGATAGTGGATCATGGTGGGAACGCCGGCTTCTTCCAGATGTGACCGCAGCTTGTCCCGTTCGGGGGACGTAATAACGAACAGGTGGTAATTGCTCGAGCCTGTTTCGGCCTGCATGCCGATCGGCAGGCCCTGAAACGCTTCGCGATATCTTGCGGCCACAACTCGGCGGCGGTTGTTCCATTGATCGAGCCGGCGCAGTTTCACCCTCAGAATCGCGGCGTGCAGTTCATCGAGACGGCTGTTCTGGCCCGGAATCTCCGATCGATAGTTCTCGTGCTGCCCATAATTGCGCAGCAGCCGGCACTGATTCGCGATACCGGTGTCCGCCGTCACGATCATTCCGCCGTCGCCATAGGTGCCGAGGTTTTTCGTCGGGTAAAAGCTGAACGCCGCCGCCTGTCCAAACGTGCCGCAGCGACCCCATTTGGCGTAGCTTCCATGCGCCTGCGCGGCGTCTTCCAGGATGGGCAGGCCGGTTTTCGCAATTTCCTTCAGCCGCGCCGGCATGCCATACAGATGGACCGGAATAACGGCCTTCGCCCGCGTCGTCTTCAACTCCAGGCATCGGATCGGATCGATATTGAAGTCCTCCGGCGACACATCGACAAACACCGGCCTGGCTCCCACCGACACGACCGCCATTGCCGTGGCGACGGCGCTCACGGCCGGAACAAGCACTTCATGACGCGGCCCGACTCCGAGCGCGCGCAGCGCGATCGTCAGCGCATCGGTTCCGGACCCTACCGCGACACCTTGCGGCGTCCTGATATAACGCGCGAACTCTTCTTCGAAAGCTGCCATCGCCGGACCGAAAATGTAACGGCCGCCGGCAAGCACATCTTGAACTGCGCTGTCGATCTCATCGCGCAGGAACTCGTATTGAAGTTGGACGTCGTTGAAGTGCACAGAAATCAGGGCTGGTTGATTTGAGGCGGCATGAAGCCAAACAACGTCGGGACGATCTCAAACTGATCGACCATGAACGCCGGAGACTCCGGCGTGATATCCGAGTAAAAGACGTACCTGCCGCCGTTCAATTGTTGTGTCGAGGCGATCTGCCGGTGAATGTCGCTGTGCGGCTCGATCAGCCAGAGAATTCGGCCTTCGCGAAAGATCGGTATTCGATATGGTGCGACGTTCCGCATTTCAAGCCGCGCGTCCCGCCGGATGCGTTCGAATCGTTTACGCGGAATGTCATGATACAGGACCCACATCTCGTCGTTGGGAAGGTAGTACCGGCCGATCAGCCAGTTCATGAACCACTGTTCCTTGTGCCGGTCTGTTGTGATGATCACGAACGGCCGATCCTTTGGCCTGAACTGCTCGATCTCCTGCAGCGTCACTCTCGTGATTTCATCCATCGATCGGACCGATATCAACGATGTCTCGAATGTCCCGAAAAGAACGGCATTTCGAATCGACGGTGTCCGATCCGCCGCATTCGAAGCATCGGCTGGCACCGCGAAGAGATTCAGGAACAGCATCGCATTGAAAGCCAGCGCGCTCGTCAGGGCAAGATCTCTGGAACGGACAACCGACAGCACGTACCCGCCGAGAATGCACAATGCCACAACAGAGAAGACTGTGTGGCCCGGCGCGCCGACATGAACCAGAGCCTGCACGATCAGTCCCGGAACCAGCCATATGAAAAAAAACGCGCCGTGCGACCCCGCTACTTTGCGAATTTCCCTCAGACAGAGCGGCACAGCCCAGATCCAGGTGATTACTGCAAGCCCGTTCCAGATCACGAGCCGGTTGACCTGTTTGAGCCACGCCATAACCGAAGAGCCAAGGACGACCGACTCCGGCCGCGACTGGTCGACCGCGTAATCGAGCATAAGCTTTCTGAAAATTTGAAAATCTTCTGCGAGCGAGCCGCCTCGCATCGAAAGCAGGAGCGCCGCAGTCCACACCACAGCAATGCCGGACAGCACCGCGCACCCGGCCAATACCGTTCGCCACGACCGCGTTCCGACACAGGTCGAGATAAACCAGGCCGGCAGCAGAAATGCCAGCAGGTCGGGACGAAAACCGCTGCCGACGCCGAGCGCAATCGCTCCCCATATCGCGAAACTTTTTTCGCCGTTCCAGCATCGCCAGCAGCAATAACCGGTCAGCAGCGAAAACAGAGCCAGAAACGGCCGGACCGGACCGCCATTCGGGTCCACCGACGCGTGCCAGAACACCGGATTTACAACGAGCAGAAAAGCCGCAGCGGCCCCCGCCCAGCGCGAGAACATCCGGGCGCCAAGGGCGTAAGCGGCAACTAAAGAAAGCCCGGTGGTCAGCAGCGAAACGGCAAGAAATGTCTGCCTGGCATCATCGAAGAAGAAATTCACGAGACGAGCAAATCCCACAAAAAAGGGATAACCCGGCGGCTGCGGCTGATGAACTCGAGGATCGAATTTCTCGAGCGAGAGCGCAAGGTTCACGTTGTCGATGCCGAAGTACGTCGTCACAGCCGGCAGGCGTGTCAGCAAAAGCAGGGCGAACAAGAAAATCCAAACGAATCTATAGTCCCGTCGCTCGTCCATAAGCATTCGGCGCGGAAGGTTATCACAACCTTCGCGCTGCGGCCTCCCGCAGCCTGCGGTAATCGGCATACCGTTGCAATATCCGTGGATCCTGTGCCGGTGATACCGCCTCCAGGTCCAGCGGGGGTATCCGTTGTGACAAGGCACGAAGAGCGCAGATTCCTGCTCCTCGCAGGGATGCGAGCCCGGGAATTCGCAGCCTGTGTGTTGGTATTCCGACGATTTGCGCCAGGATCGGAGCAGCGTCCGGCTGCAGAAAACCGTTTCCGGAAAGCACGACATCCTCGATCCCCTCGCCTGACGCTCGCTGAACGATTTCCACAAAGTGACCAAGGTTGAAGATCACGCCCTCGAGAATCGATCGCGCGAGATCTGCAGATGTATGCCGCGAGGTCAGGCCATGCCACGAACCCGTCAGGTTCGGATTCCAATCCGGCGAACGTTCTCCGTTCAGCAGCGGAATAAAAACAGGGGGTTGTTCCGACGCCTGGACATCCTTCAAGGCGCCGAAGATCCGGCGGCCCCAATCGAGCACGTTGCCGCCGTTGCTGCCGGCGCATCCGAAAAGGTACGACTGTTCGCGGGCCAGATAGCAAAAGGTCCCCAGCGAAGCATCGAGGACGGGTCGATTCAGCATCTGTCGTGCAACCGCGGAAGTGCCTAACGAAACCGCGATCTTTGCCGGCTGTTCGCATTCCGAGCCGATATTTGCGAGAAACCCGTCGCCCGATCCAAGAATCACCGGCACACCGGCTCTGAGTCCGAATTCGGATGCGGCCTCCTTCGTGACCTTTCCAACGATTTCGGTCATGCTCGCCACCGCTGGCAAGTGGCTCCGATCTACACCAAGCGCATCCAGGATTTCGGAATCCCAGTCGCTCTCGGTGACATTGAACAGGCCGGCGGCGGAAGCCATGCCGTAATCTTCGAACCACATTCCGGTGAGCCGGTGCACAAGCAGCGACTTGACGGACACGATTCGCTTCGCCTTTCTGAACAGGTTCGGTTCGCCGGCTCGAATGGCGGCGAGTTTGAAAACTGGAAACATCGGATGGTAGTGGCAACCCGTAATCTTGTGAAAGCGGTCCCCCAGGCGGCTCCGCAAATAGTCGAGGCTTGTTTCGCCGCGTCGATCGAGCCAGGTGAAAACCGGTGTGATCGGATGGTCGGTTTCATCCAGCAGAACACAGTTGTGCATGAATGCGCCGATGCAGATGGCATCGATCGGCGCTGCAGCATCGGGATTCAGCGCCGCGATTGCCTTTTTCAAATGGTCAGCGACGGCGTCCGCCGGAAGGGTCGCCGCACCCTCGGCATCGGTTGCGAGATGCCACTGGCTTTCTCCTGTGCTTGCCGGTTCGAGTTGTGAATTGAGAAGGGCTGCGGACACCCCGCCGGAAGAAATATCGAAGCAAAGCAGGTTCATAAGTTCGCAATTTGTGCGGCGGAGTATAGCTTGACACGAGGGTGTCGGCAGTGTCGAATAGCCCTTCCGGTCATGAACTCCGAACGTTTTCTCCAAGACATCATCGCAGCGCTGTCTACGTCTCCGGATTTCCGCACGACGATCGACAGCCTGGCGCGCCTCGGGACGGAGGATCTCGCCGACTGGTGCGCCATCTACATGTTCGAAAACGAGCAAATGGTGCGGCGTCTGGCCGTTGCTCCAGTGCCGCAGATCGAAGCGCTCTTCCCTCTGGACGTTCACGCGAAATCCGGCCCAGGTTACGTGCGTCGAAGCGGCGAGTATCAATTGCTGACGAATCCCGGTCCCGATGTCACGTGGAACCTGGGAATCAAGCTCGAGGAATTGGCGCTCCATGATGTCCTGAAGCCTGGCCTGAAGCCGCTAGTGTATGCCTGTCTCCCTGCCGTGGCGCGAAGCCGGCCGGTCGGCGCGGTTGTTTTCCTGTCCGCCAATCCGGAACGTCACTTCGATGCGACGACGCTCGCGCTGGCAACGAATCTTGCCAATGCCGCCGCGGTGGCGATGGACAGTTCGAAACTGTACCGCGATGCCCAGGAAGCGAACCGCCTCAAGGATGAATTCGTCGCGATGGTGTCGCACGAACTGCGAACGCCGCTGACGCCAATTCTTGGCTGTATTCACCTGCTTCGCAGCAGCACCCTCAGTCCAGCGAACTTCGAGCGCGCGCTCGAAATGATTGAACGCAACGCGAACACGCAGGTGCAGATCGTCGAAGATCTCCTCGACGCGTCACGGATCGTCGCCGGCAAACTACACCTGAGGATGAAATCCACCGCGGTTGTTCCGGTCATCGACGCGGCGATTCAAACAGTGAAGACCTCCGCCGAGGCGAAAGGAATAACGATCGCCACGAATTTCGCGGACACTCAAGCGACGATCGACGGGGATCCTCACCGGCTGCAGCAGATCATATGGAATCTGCTGTCGAACGCCGTGAAGTTCACGCCAACAGACGGCAGCATCGAAGTGGATGTGCGTTTCGAGGGGAATCAGGTTCAGATCCAGGTGACCGATACGGGAATCGGTATTCCCGCCGATTTTCTGCCCTACATTTTTGATCGCTTCAGCCAGGGCTCGGAAGCCAGCGCGAAGATGCAATCGGGCCTTGGGCTCGGTCTCGCAATCGTGAGACATCTCGTGGAACTTCACAAAGGATCGATTCAAGCGACGAGTGCGGGCCCGGGCAAAGGGGCGGTATTCACAATGAGATTTCCGTCATTGGCCCGTCAGGCAGCTGCTGCCGGTGGACAAGGCGGCGGCCCCCTCGTCCCCCATCAATAGGCAACTCGCGAAAACAACATTTTTTATACCGTTCGCGGGACTGCCTCCATAATCAATTCATGCTCAGACAGAAATGGGGCTCCGTCGTTTGCCCCTCCTGCAAAAATCTTGTCGGTGTTAACGATGAACAATGCCTGAGTTGCGGGCGCCGGAACCCGGGCCTGTGGGGATATGCGCCTTTCCTGAACCGTCTGGGCCGTGACCTCGGCTTCACCAAGTTCGTGATGGGATCGTGCATCACGCTGTATGCGTTGATGCTCGCGGTCGATCCGCAGGGTATCAACAGCGGCGCATCACTCGGTTTCCTCGCGCCAAGTAATCGCATTTCATTCCTGTTTGGCGCCAGCGGTGTGCTTCCGGTTTTTGGTGCAGGCCGGTGGTGGACGGTCCTCACCGCAGGCTGGCTGCACGGCGGACTGCTTCACATCTTCTTCAACCTGATGTGGATTCGTGACCTGTCTCCGGCAACGTCCGAGATCTACGGACCGAGCCGAATGATCATTATTTATACGGCGGGAGGAATCGCGGGATTCACACTCAGCACACTGGCTCAGGCTTTCGTACCCGCTCTCACAGGCTTTGCGCCCATGACGGTCGGCGCCTCCGCGCCTCTGTTCGGGTTGCTGGCGGCGTTGATCTATTACGGAAAGCGGGGCGGGAGCAGCATGATCAGCAAACAGGCGAAGTCATGGGCTTTGATGCTGTTCATTATCGGATTCATTTTCCCCGGCGTGGACAACTTCGCCCACGCCGGAGGTTTTGTTGGCGGCTATACCGCTTCGAAATTTCTGGATCCGTTGCGACCGGAGCGGCTCGATCACATGATCGTAGCGTTATTGTGCCTTGGAGCGACAGGCGTAGCACTCGTCTACTCGATCGTGCAGGGACTGAAATTTATCAACAGCTGAGTCTACGCAGACCGACGGTCAGAGATACCTGAACTAACGCCGGCGCCTTGAACCTGAGCTTCCTTGACCAGGATGGTCTGATTGCGCATTCGTTTTCCGTTCAAAACGGAAATCGCTTCCTGGATCTGCGAATCGTCCTTCAGTTCGACATAACCGAACGCAGGCGACACACCGGCAACCAGATCTCGAACGATGCGAATGGACCGTGTCTGAATCCCGCGGGACTCCACCCATTCCTGCAGTTCACGATCCGAGCAATTGTAGGGAATGTTGACGAAGAATAACTTGGACATCGTACTGCCTCTTTGCCGCGGACGGGCGTCCGCGCTTGTCTTACAAAGTTAAGCTGCTTCTGCTCTGCGCGGGCCCTGCTTTCTGATCTTCCAATGCTGGAAGGGATAGACGTGACCACACCGAGGGCAATTCCATGCACCTTTCTGCGGATCAGCTTCTCGCTCGTGCACCATTTCAACAATCAAATGACAGTGCAGACACATCGTCGGCTTGCTGTAGACGTATTGTTCTTGAGCAGTCTTTCGCACTTGTCAGCCCTCCGTGTTTTCAAATTTCAAATGGCTTGAGCAATTCGACTACCGCCAACGCATTGCTTGCGAATCAACAGCAACCGTTGCTTTTCCATTGGACCGAAAATGCTGTGATCGGGTAGAAATTCCTGTGAGAGGTGAAAAAATGACCGATCTGGAATTGCTGTCGCGAAGGCTTGAAAGCCTCGAAACTCGGTTTCGATGGATGAAACGCGCAGCCATCCTGCTGCTTCTCCTGATCACCACGGGCACCGCAACGGCGCAGCTCCCGCCGGAGCTTCGTCCATTCCGGCTCCTTCAACAACCGTCAAGGACCAGCCCCGATCAACCGGCCACTCAACAGCGGACGATAGAGGCTGAGGTGCGTTCGCAGCACTTCGTGTTGGTCGACGCCAAGGGCAGGGAGCGCGCGTCACTGGTGGCCGATGGCGCGGGTTCGGCGTTCCTCGTCATGTTCGACGCCGCCGGCAAGACACGGGTGAATCTCTCGGTCGGCAATGAAGGACCGAGCCTGGTGCTGTACGACGCTACAGGAAGACAGCGCACGATCATCGGTAGCACGACGATTGTTGCGTCACACGTCAACGAGAACGGAATTGCCGAAAGGGCTCCGGCATCGTCCGTCGTCCTGTTCGATAAGTCCGGAAAACTACTGTGGCGGGAACCGTAAATTCGGGGACAGGGTAATTCGGGGACAGTGAGCAATTACTGAAGTGCAAGTAATTGCTCACTGTCCCCGAATTACCGCGTCAGGTGACGATATTTGATGCGGTGCGGCTGGTCGGCGGCTGCGCCGAGTCTGGATTTGCGGTCGGTCTCGTAATCGGAATAATTCCCTTCGAACCACACCACGCGGCTGTCGCCTTCAAACGCCAGGATGTGCGTCGCGACACGATCCAGGAACCAGCGATCGTGACTGATGACGACCGCGCATCCGGCAAAATTCTCGAGCGCTTCCTCGAGCGCGCGTAGCGTGTTCACGTCGAGGTCGTTGGTCGGCTCGTCCAGAAGCAGAACATTGGCTCCCTCTTTCAACATTCGCGCGAGATGCACCCGATTCCTTTCGCCGCCCGATAACGTGCCGACTTTCTTCTGCTGATCGCTTCCGGAGAAATTGAATCGGGCGACGTACGCGCGTGACGCCACTTCGCGTGAGCCCAGTTGAACATTGTCGAGACCGCCTGAAATTTCCTGCCACACAGACTTGTTCGCATCCAGCACATCGCGGCTTTGATCGACGTATGCCACCTTCACGGTTTCACCCAGCCGGATCGAACCGCCATCGGCCTTTTCCTGGCTTGTAATAAGGCGGAACAACGTCGTCTTACCGGCTCCGTTCGGGCCGATAACTCCGACAATGCCACCCGGCGGCAAGCGGAAATTCATATCCTCGAACAGCAGATTTTCTCCATACGCTTTCTTCAATCCGTTCGCTTCGATCACCACCTGACCGAGCCGCGGTCCCGGCGGAATGTAGATCTCGAGTTCCTGACCGCGCTTCTCTGTCTCATTGCTCAGCAGATCTTCATACGAATTGATGCGAGCCTTGCCTTTGGCATGGCGGCCTTTCGGCGACATGCGAATCCACTCCAGCTCGCGCTCGAGCGTTTTCTGCCGCTGCGTTTCGGTTTTCTCTTCCTGCTGCAGGCGTAGTCGCTTCTGTTCGAGCCACGACGAATAGTTCCCTTGCCATGGGATACCGTGTCCGCGATCCAGTTCCAAAATCCAGCCGGCGACGTTGTCGAGGAAGTATCGGTCGTGCGTCACGGCGATAACGGTGCCTTCGTATCGCTGGATGTGTTGCTCGAGCCATGCAACGGACTCGGCATCAAGGTGGTTCGTCGGTTCGTCAAGAAGAAGAATGTCCGGTTTCTGAAGCAGAAGGCGGCACAGCGCGACGCGCCGCTTCTCTCCGCCGGAAAGCACCTGGACCTGGGTGTCGGGCGGCGGACAGCGCAAAGCATCCATGGCCATTTCGAGCCGGGCATCCAGGTCCCACGCCTGAGTCGCGTCGAGTTTTTCCTGGACCTTGCCCTGCCGATCAAGGAGATCGGTCATCTCGTCGTCAGACATCGGTTCGGCAAACTTTGCATTGATCTCGTCGTACTCTCGCAGCAGGTCGACAATCGGTTGAACGCCCTGCTCGACAATTTCGCGCACGGTCTTTGCCGGATCGAGTTGCGGCTCCTGTTCGAGAAACCCGATCGTGAAGCCAGGTGAAACGGCAGTCTTGCCCTGAAAGTCCTGATCGACGCCGGACAGGATTCGCAGCAATGAACTCTTTCCCGAGCCGTTCAGACCGATGACGCCGATCTTTGCGCCGTAGAAATAGGAAAGGTAGATGTCCTTGAGGACAGCCTTTTTATCGTAGTACTTGCTTACTCCGATCATGGAGTAAATGACTTTGTTCGGAATGGTACTCATGGTTCTTGATCGCGTCAGGCAGGAGTTATCGGGCCCGGAAACTTGTCAGCGCGTCTTCCTCGGAATCGTGCACATCAAAGACCGTATACAGTTTCGTGAATTGAAGCAGGTCCATGACCTGGCGTCCGGGGTTGCTCAGCTTGAGTTCACCCCACGGCTTCCGGTCTTTGCTTTCGCACTGCGGGCAGGGATCCCAGTTGCCTTCGTCGTCCTTGAACACCGTTGCGCCGCATTTGGCGCAAACGTTTTGCGTTACGGTGCCCAGCGCCATGATCAGTTCGCCCAGGCCGCTGCTGTCGACGTAGGAAACGTCCTTCAGGTTTAACACGATCTTCGTATGTCCCTTGGAAACTTCATCACGGATCGTCTGCCGCAACGCGCTGAGCGCGTCGCCGGCGGTGATCCTTCCGGCAAGATCCACGACGACTACTGAATCCGCTCGTCGCGTGGTTAGTTTGAATTCCATATCCAAAGCCTCATTTTTTCTCAGGCACCCACTCGAGGATTGCCTTGAGAATGCTGTCGGGATCGATCCTTTCCGCTTCGCCCTCGAAGTTCAGGATTACTCGATGCCGAAGCGCCGGCATCACAACGTGCCGGATGTCTTCAAACGCAACTTCGGATCGACCATTCAATAACGCCCGTACCTTCCCGCCGATCGTCAGCGCCTGCGCGCCGCGCGGGCTGGCGCCGTATCGAAGGTACTTTTTCGTCTGTTCGTGCGCGAGTGCCGTAGTGGGCTGCGTGGCCATCACAAGCCTTATCGCGTAGTCCTGAACAGTTTCCGATATCGGAACGGACAGCGCGATGTCGCGCAGCTGCATGATTTTGTCCGCATCCCAGACGCGCTCGACGGAAGGCTCTTCGAGATACGTGGTCCGATCGAGAATTGTATGGATATCGTCGACCGGTGGAAACTCCATTTTCAATTTGATGAAGAAGCGATCGAGCTGGGCTTCCGGCAGCGGGTATGTTGCCTCCAGTTCGAGCGGGTTCAACGTCGCCAAAACGACGAAGGGCTGTTCGAGTTTGTAGGTCTGCTTTCCGACGGTGACCGTCTTCTCCTGCATGGCTTCGAGCAGCGCCGATTGAGTTTTCGGCGTGGCGCGATTGATTTCGTCGGCGAGGATGATGTTCGCGAAGATCGGTCCGGCCTGGAAATCCAGGAACTTGTCGCCGGCCTCGTTTTCCTGCACAACGTTCGTTCCCACGATGTCGGCCGGCATGAGATCCGGCGTGAACTGAATTCGCGCAGAGCGAAGGTGCAGCGCGTCGCTGAGCGTCTGGACGAGTTTCGTCTTTCCAAGTCCCGGCACGCCTTCCAGCAGAACGTGACCTTTGCCGAGGATCGTCATCAGGATGTCGTCAATGAGGTCGGAATACCCGACGATGACTTTCGAAATCTCCTGATGGACTCGACGGAACTCTGCCTGGAAGTCGTTCATCTGACGTTCGAGCTCAGACGTAGTATTTGGCATGCGCGTTAGAGTACCAGAAACCCCGCTCCCGGCGGGAGAGGCGTTACACTGTAGTCATGATCATCTTCGGACACCGCGGAGCGCCCGGTTATCCGCGTCAGGGCGAGAACACCCGCGCTTCATTCCGCAAGGCGTTGGGCGGCGGCGCCAACGGCCTGGAATTTGATGTGCGACGATGCGGCGACGGCCGCATTGTCGTGATCCACGACGACACAATCGACCGCACAACCAATGGACGCGGCCGCATCTCCGACCTTTCCTACGAACAACTTCAACAGTTCGATGCGGGTTATGGAGAACCTGTTCCGCTTCTGGCCGACATCCTTGACGAATTCGGCTCGGAATGTCTGCTCAACATCGAATTGAAAGAACCCGATATCGCTGCCGACGTCAAAAACCTGATTCTCGAACGCCGGCTCGAACGACACGTCATCGTTTCTGCGTTTGAATGGGAGGAACTCCGTCCGCTTGTTCCGCAGATTCCGATCGCTCTGCTCAGCTCAAAGCTGGACCACCTCATTGCCGCCGCTCATGACCTGAGAGCAAGCGCCATCCACCCGCGCCGTGACATCGTCTCGGGCACCCTTATTGCTGCCGCGCGTGAAGCGAGACTTGGCGTAAACGTCTGGACCGTCAACGACGCGGACGAGATGTGCCGCTTTCGCCAGCTCGAAGTCGACGGCATCTTCACGGACTTTCCCGAACGATGTTCGATGCCGGCATCGTAGGAGCCGGAATCGTCGGCTGCGCGGTCGCACGAGAGCTGGCCGCTCGCGGCCTTTCCGTTGTCGTCATTGAAAAGAACCCGGAACCCTGCACGGAAACCTCCGCGCTGAACAGCCGCGTCATCCACTCCGGATTTCACGAAATGCCCGGAACATTGAAAGCCAGGCTGGCAGCGGAAGGCAGCCGCCAGATCATTCAATACGCTGAGACGCGCGGCGTGCCGTTGCTTCCAACCGGAATGCTCATCGCCATTCCGCACGGGGGCATACAGTCGGGCCTGTGGCGCGATACGCGCGCACTCTGGGATTTGTGGAGGGCGGGCCGGCGCCAGAACATCGCGTTCCGATTCGTCTTCACTGCGGGCGCAGTCCGTGAGATTGCGCCGATCCGCGCGGTCGGCGGAATCTTCATTCCTTCCGTGCGCGTGATTTCAGTTGAAGACGTTGCTGCTGCGTTCGTCGCCGATGCGAAGGCGGCGGGCGCACGGTTCGAACTGGGGCGCGAAATCGTATCGATATCGGTGGATGGAGCTTCGCATCGGATCGAAACTTCTATCGGGGAGATCAAAGCCCGAACGCTCATCAATGCTGCAGGTCTCGGCGCTCACGAGATCTCAAGCATGGCCGGCGGGCCCGCATATCCGATCGAGTTCATCCGTGGCGATTACTATGAGCTTCTGGGCGGTGTCGCCCGCTGGGGAATCCGGACACTGGTGTACCCGGCCATGCCGCCGCATTCCAAATCGAAAGGGATCCATTTCGGTCCGCGCACCGACGGCCGGTTGTTTCTGGGTCCAAGCGCAACACCGGTGGCTGAGCAGGCTCCAAGACAGTTGTTCCTTGATGCCGCTCTAAGATTTCTTCCGGAAATCCGAGACACCGATCTTCGCTGGGCCTACGCCGGCGTCCGGCCGAAGCGCGCAACGAATACGGGTAAGAGCGATTTCACGATCCGGCTCGATCGCTTGTCGCCGCCGCTGATCAACCTGATCGGAATCGATTCCCCCGGACTTTCCGCCAGCATGGCGATAGCGCGTCATGTGACGGAGATTGTCGTGGATCAAGAGTGATTTAAGCGGAGGCTTTGCTCGCAGACTGGATGGCGTCGTTTTCCTGTTCCATGATCTGGAAAACCGAATTCAGACGCGTGATGTCGAACAGGCGCTGGACTCGTTTAGTTGGGCTGAGAATGGTCATATGCCCGCCCTTGTTTCGAATGGACGTCCAGATGGTGATCAACTGGCCAAGACCGGAGCTGTCGATGTAGTCCACACCGGCGAGGTTCAGGACAAAATGGCGCTGGCCTTCGCTCAGAAGATTGTTCATCAGGTCGCGGAGCGGCAGATCCAGAATCCAGAGGCGGCCGGAGATATCCAGAATGACGACGTCGGAAATGTTGCGCTGGCGAGTTACGAGCGACATGGTCCTGATTCTATAACGGTAGTCAACTGTGAGCTAAGCCCTGCCAGCGACTTCGCCTGTTTGCGTGTTCACCCGAACGACTTCGCCGTCCTTCATGAACAGCGGGACACGCACTTCGAGGCCGGTTTCAAGTTTTGCAACCTTGGTCGCACCCCCTGCCGCAGTGTCGCCCCGCATGCCCGGTTCGGTAGATGCAATGGTCAGTTCGACGTACTGAGGCAACTGAAGAGACACGGCCTGACCGTTGTACTTAAAGATTTCGAGAACAAGCCCTTCCTTCAAGTAATGACGGTCGTCCCCGATGCCCTCTTCTCCGAGTGTGAACTGTTCGTACGTGGACTGGTCCATGAAGTGAAACCCGTCAGTGTCGTTGTAAAGAAAGGACACGCCGGCCATTTCCACGTCCGGTTCCGCGAATTTCTCGCTGGTCTTGAAACTCTTCTCCAGGACCGCCCCGGTCAGGAGATTCTTCAGGCGGGTCCGTACCATGGTACTGGCGCCGCGCGCCGTCGGTGTGGCGAAGAAAACGTCCATCACGTTATAGGGTTGGCCTTCGACTTCGATCAACATCTTCTTCTTGAGTTCGTTCGCTCCGATAAGTGCCATGGACTTATTGTAAGGGGATTTGCAGTTGATTTAGATCGGCGGGATAGTCTATAAACATGATTCGCAGTGGTTAAGCCTTTTGAATCAATCATGTTGTTCACCCCATCAAATCAGTCACCTTTTGCGTCTGGCTGCGCTTGCTGTTGTTGTAGCCGAGGGGGGATCTCGCCGTCGGAGTGATCATCGTCGCATCATCCGGTTGGTAGAGGCCCGCTGAATCGAGCGGGTCTTTTTTTTGGTTCCCAAAAAGATTTTTATGGACCTCGCAGAAAAAACAAGTGAGTTGATCAAGTATCTAGGGCAAGTTGAGGCCGGCCAGTCGCCGACGGCGTTCGCCTGCAGCTTCGGAGCCGAGGACATGGTTCTGCTCGATGTCATCGCGCAACATGCCCGCCGGATCGAAGTCTTTACGCTGGACACGGGGCGACTTCCCGAAGAAACACAAAACCTGCTCGAAACCGTGCGCGACAAGTATCCGATATCGATCCGAACCTGGTTTCCGGACGCTGCAGCGATCGAATCCTGGGTCGCGCAGAACGGCCCGAATGCGTTCTACAAGAGCGTCGCTCAGCGGCAGCAATGCTGTGGCGTCCGCAAGGTCGAGCCGCTTCGGCGGGCGCTGTCGGGAAAGAAGAGCTGGATCACGGGCCTTCGCAGGGAACAGTCGGCGGCCAGGCAAACGCTCGAACGCGAAGCCTGGGACGATGCCAACGGGCTGATCAAAATCAATCCGCTGCTGGACTGGACGAACGACGAAGTCTGGGAATATATCCGGGCACAGAATGTGCCCTACAATGCGCTGCACGATCGGGGATATCCGAGCATCGGCTGCGCGCCATGCACCCGAGCCGTTGAACCGGGCGAAGACATTCGCGCGGGCCGGTGGTGGTGGGAAGCGAGTACAAAGGAATGCGGGCTACACCAACACGGGAAAACCTAAACGAAATGAATCCAGACTGGTCACATCTTCGCGAACTTGAAAGCGAATCGATCTATATCCTGCGCGAGACGGTTGCGCAGTTCCGGAATCCGGTGCTGCTGTACTCGATCGGCAAGGATTCCAGTTGTCTTGTGCATCTGGCACGGAAGGCTTTTTACCCCGGGCCCCTGCCGTTCCCCTTCCTTCATGTCGATACCGGATACAAATTTCCCGAGATGATCGAGTTTCGCGACCGGTTCTGCAAAGAGATCGGCGCGCGGCTGATCGTTCATCGGAATGAGGACGCGATTGCGGCGGGAGCGCATCCTTTGAAACTTGGTGTAGCGCGATGCTGCGGCCAGTTGAAGACAGCCGCGTTGCTTCACGCCCTGGACAAGTATCAGTTTGACGCTGCGATCGGCGGAGCGCGCCGCGAGGAAGAACGGTCGCGAGCGAAAGAGCGTGTGTTCTCGCTCCGCGATTCATTCGGCCAATGGGATCCAAGACGGCAGCGGCCGGAACTGTGGTCGCTGTATAGCGGCGCGATCGACGACGGCGAAACGATGCGCATCTTTCCGCTCTCCAACTGGACCGAGCGCGACATCTGGCAATACATCGTCATGGAAAAGATCAATGTCGTGCCGCTCTACTTTGCGAAGGAGCGACCCATTGTCGAGCGCAATGGAGTATTGATACCGGCCGACAACGCTCTGCATCTGAAGCCGGGCGAAATCCCCAAAACGATGTCGGTCCGCTTCCGCACTCTTGGCTGTGCGCCGTGCACCGGCGCTGTTTCATCGTGCGCTTCGTCATTGGAGGAAATCGCCGAAGAAACGGTCTCGGCCAAGATCAGCGAGCGGTCCACGAGAATCATCGACCATGGAACCAACACCATGGAGGACAAAAAGCGGGAAGGATACTTTTGAGCAGTAACGTTCTTCGGTTCACCACGGCCGGCCACGTCGACGATGGGAAATCGACCCTCATCGGCCGGCTGCTTGTCGAAACACAAGGCGCGTTTGAAGATCAGATCGAAGGCGCCAAGCGCGAAAACGAAAGGCGGGGCGGCAAAGGCATCGACTTTTCGCTGCTGACCGACGGCCTGAAGGCCGAGCGCGAACAAGGCATCACTATTGACGTCGCCTATCGATACTTCGCCACACCCAAACGCAAGTTCATCATCGCCGACGCCCCCGGCCACGAGCAGTACACGCGCAACCTCGTCACCAGCGCGAGCAACAGCGATCTTGCCGTCATCCTCATCGACGCCCGAAACGGCATGATGACGCAGTCGCGGCGGCACACGTTCATCGCATACCTGCTTGGTATTCGTCACTTCATCGTCGCCGTCAACAAGATGGATCTGGTGGACTTCAAACGCGAACGATACGAAGAGATCAAGCGGGACTTCGAGGATTTCGTCAACCGCATCGGCGGCGCCGAGATGTATTGCATTCCGATATCAGCGCTGGAAGGCGATCACGTGACGGAGCCGAGCAAGCGCATGTCGTGGTACGACGGCCCGAAGATGCTGGAACTGCTCGAAACGATCCAGGTGGACGATGCGGCGCATCAGCTCCCCTTCCGCTTTGCCGTACAACTCGTCAGCCGCCCGCCCGCGTCGCCGGAGTTTCCGGATTTCCGCGGCTACATGGGACGCGTTGCGTCAGGTTCAGTAAAGGTCGGCGATCGCGTGATTGTGCTTCCGTCCGGAGCGCGATCGACGGTCACCGGTATCGTTACTCGAGACGGATCGCTCAACGAAGCTTTCTCGCGGCAATCCGTAACGCTGACTCTGGCGGACGATGTCGACATTTCCCGGGGCGACATCATTTCGCTCGAAGACCGGCCTCCAGTCTCCCGCACGGATTTCAAAGCGACGATCTGCTGGATGAACGAACGCAAACTCCGACTGAACCACCGATACGTCCTGCGTCAGACGACCAAAACCGTGCGCGCCATCATCAATGAGATTGATTACCGGTTGAATGTGAACACGCTCGAACGCGAGTCGCCGGTGACCGAGCTTCAATCAAACGACATCGGCCAGGTGAGAATCAAAACCCTTCAGCCCGTCGTCTGCGATCCCTACAACGTGAACCGCCAGACCGGCGGCTTCATCCTCGTCGATGAAAACAACGACACAGTCGCGGCCGGCATGATCCAATAGGGCGCCATGGCCAAGGTCGAAGAACGAACGCAGTCGACGATTGCGGGACTAACGCCGCTGCAATGGCTCATTTGTGCCATCGCCGTAATCGGATTCGCCTTCGACACCTACGAAATCCTCATGCTCCAGCTCGTCATTCGACCGGCGTTGCTGGAATTGACCGGAGCAGTACAGGGATCGCCCGAATATCAAATGTGGGTCGGCCGGCTTTTCTATATTCCCGCGTTTGCCGGGGGCATCTTCGGCCTGCTCGGCGGCTATCTCACGGACCTGCTCGGGCGTCGGAGGGTGCTGACCTACAGCATCCTTATTTATGGTGTGGGCGCATTCTTTTCCGGTTATTCCACATCGATAGAGATGTTGCTCGTCTTGCGGTGTTTTGTATTCGTCGGCGTTTGCGTCGAGTTCGTCGCGGCGACGGCATGGCTCGCCGAACTTTTTCCGGATCCGGTGAAACGCGAACGCGTCCTCGGTTATACACAGGCGTTTTCTTCCTTCGGCGGAATCATGGTGGCGACAGCAAACGGACTCTGCGTGCAATACGCCGCGAGTTTTCCGGCCATCAGCGGATTCGGCGTCGAACTCAGCGATCCTCATGCAGCCTGGCGTTACACGCTGATGTCGGGAGTGATTCCCGCCATCCCGGTGATCCTCATCCGGCCCTTCCTTCCGGAATCACCCGTCTGGAAACAGAAACGGGATGCGGGAACACTGAAGCGTCCGGGCATCGGCGAGCTTTTCGCGCCGGCGTTGCGTAAAACGACTCTTGTATCGGCGCTGATGGTCGCGTTGTCGTATGGCGCGGCGTTCGGGGCCATCAACCAGGTTGCGCAGATGGTCCCGGGACTTGTTCAGGATCAGACGCGTAATCTGCCGCCGCCGCAGGCAGGCCAGGTCATCCAGGCGACCGCGGCAAAAGTCACATCCGCGAACGAGATCGGCGGACTCATCGGCCGAGTCATACTCGCGTTACTGGTCATACGGATCGTCAGCCGTCAAAAACTGATTCGCTTGTTCCAGATTCCCGGCCTTCTGGTTTTCCCGCTCGTTTTCGGCATCGCCGCGCGCACAAGTCTGGACCTGCTGTATCCGGGAATGTTCCTCGCAGGCCTGCTCACAGTGGGACAGTTCAGTTTCTGGGGAAATTATCTGCCGCGAATGTATCCCGTCCACTTGCGCGGCACCGGCGAAAGTTTTGCGATGAATGTCGGCGGCCGCCTCGTCGGTACATGCTTCGCCTGGGTCACCGCCACTCTCGCCATTACCGCCGACCGCGCCTACGCTCCGACGAAGTTGGCCCTCGTCGCAGCCGCCGTCGGCACATCGGTTTATTTGATAAACCTGATCGCTTCATTCTGGTTGCCAGAGCCGAAGGAAGAAGAGCTTCCCGAATAGCGACCCATTGGCCGGAATTCAACGATATCCCGCTCAAAACCGCTTTTCCCGCCGCGTTTCGCCTGAGTTGTCCAAGTGCGGGATTTATCCTAAAATCGCTCGCACCAAACTGTTGCAAGCCATGAGTCCTCTTTCCGGAATTAATGATATGCGGCGGCTTGTAGTCTCTGAGGGTGAGAGCGCGGTTTGGATAATCATAATGTTCGGCAGACAAGACAACGTGGAGTCCCTTAATGCTAAGAGCAATTGTCATCGCAATGGTTCTGCTAGTCACGGCATCGTGTGACCCGCAGCAACGGAACCCGGCCCCTTCGACCTCAGCCTTTTCGGGCGAGCAAAACCCCAAAGCCACACCGGCACGAACGGGAAAATATCAATTAGTTCAGGCGACCGTTGAATCCGCGAATGGAAAACGTCTGCAAACTGTGCTGCGCATCGACACAGAATCCGGTCAAACGTGGGTGCTGCTCCCTGAAGAGCCGCTGAAGTGGCAAGCCGTAAGTGATTCAGACTTGAGCAAGGGCGAATCCTTTATCAAATCTGGCGGAGCGCTAGAAAAGTTACTCGAGAAGTCGAAGGCCGAAAAGGAGAAGTCGCAGTGAGCTGCCGAACACGCCGCTGCAGACCGACGAGCGGCGCGCGTTGGTTTCGCCTTTTGGAAAATGACTCTCGCGCCGCTCGCGGCTGAGCGCTGAGTCGTTGGGCGGACCATTTGAACGTTGTGGCATATGAAGAGTTTTCTATTCCGCTTTTATTGGTTGATTGCGATTATCGGGGCAGTTGCAACAGTTCTTGCCTTACGGGCGACCATCGGGGTTAGTACAGAGTCTGTTGCAGCTATGATCGCTGGTTTTCTCTCATTTGTGTACTTCGCTCACACGCAGAAACTGGAGGAGGTAAAGCTTTTCAAAGAGCTTTTCAAAGAATTCAACGAGCGCTACGACCGGCTGAATGCTCCGCTTGATCGAATCTTGCATGGTAACAACAACGACGCCCTGAACGCCGCAGAACTGGACACGCTCTACGATTACTTCAATCTCTGTGCGGAAGAGTTTTTCTATTACAAACACGGCTACATTGACCGCCAAGTTTGGAAAGCTTGGTCGAACGGAATGAAACTTTTCTTTAGCAACCCCAGAATCAGTAAGTTGTGGCAGAAAGAAAGGAAGACGGAGTCGTATTATGGCTTCGAGCCTTGAACGAGGCGAGGACGGACCCGCCCAACACGCGGTTGACCGCTGAAAAGCGGATCGCAAACACGTCCTACTGGAGGTGGCAATGACTAACCGACATAGCAAGATATGGCAGAGATTTGTGGCGGTGATTTGTTGCTTTTTGGGATTGCCCATCGCTGCGATAGCGCTGGGCGCGGAGCCGGATTTGGTCGGAAGGCTATGGGCAATTGCCTTTGAAGGAGTCTGCGCCGGGGCGTTTTTTTACTACGCATACGCAGTCGTGCGGAAGCATCCATTTCGGGGTTATTCGATCAGCATACTTGGCGGAATGATCCTCGTAGGGTTCGTAGCGCAATTATCGGAGTTCCTTGGGTTGCGGCAGACCGAGAACCCCTGGATCGCGATGGTATCCTTCGGACTGGCTATTACCGCGATCGTGATCGTTCTGATCCGGCATCTTGGAAAGGATGAAGTAACATGACGCAACGGTACCGCGAGAGTGTCGTGAATCGCACATCGATATAGTGGCCTGCGCAGATTCGAGTCGACTCGGAGGTTCTGTGAAGGCCGCCTAACATCATTGCAGCCGCCAAGCCGCGCGCCGCGGTGATGCGAAACCGAAAGAGACGGCTATTGCCAGCAGTGAGGTTTACGGTCCTCGAGTATCTGGGCCGCTACACCCATCGCGTGGCAATCTCCAATCGCCGTATCGCTGCCATCGGCGATGGTCATGTGACCTTTCTTTATCGCGATCGACAAACGGGCCAACAACGGTCCATGACTTTGGATGCCGTCGAGTTCATTCGACGGTTTCTGCTCCACGTTCTTCCCAGCGCTTTTCAGCGCGTCCGCCACTTTGGCTTCCTTGCCAATCGTTCTAAAAAGAAAAGTCTCGCACGCTGCATCCAACTGCTTGGCCCAACCAACAGTGCCGATCCCGAACCAACCCCATCGACAAACCAGCGGGTTTCCCCGCGCTGTCCGATCTGTGGCGACGGACCGATGGTCCTCTGCGGTCCGCTTCAATCCACAATCTTGGATTCCTCATGACAGGAGTCCATCGATGGTTTCTCTGCAATGCAAATCTCTCTCCGACTGTGAATCCCCACGGCCCACGCATCATCTTGCCCAGTCTCGTCCAAACTCCTTCCCACTTGCTGCGCATACACTGTGCCAGAACCCTTCCAGGCAGTCGCCCTTATTGCCAACCCAGCGAAAATCACCACCTCGCCCCCCTGCAGCTTTACAAAACCCATACAAGCCGTTAACGTCTTTTCCCACGCGGCTTAGTCCAACCGGTTTTATCCGCAATGCCGATCCATCGCGATTGCGAGCTTCCGCGTGCCCGCACTGCGGATAAAACCCTAAGTTGTTAGCCCTATCCGGAGGCAGCCCATGATGACTCGACCACTCCTCCTAATCGCGGCGGTAATCTTCTCGCTGGCTTCGAGCCTTCTGTTGGCGCAAGCCGTCGACCCGGCGCGTGAGTTTCTTGAAGGAAGCCGAACAACTTTCAGTACAGAGGGCCACGCAAAGGCCAACGGTCTCAACTTCACGATCGCCTACCCGAACAGTTGGGCCGCAGCAGAGGGCGAGCGACCAAACATTGTGCAGAAGTTTGTCAGTGAGGGCGGGCGTGGCCTTGAGATGGCTATGATCGTCACTAAGGAACTCCCCCTACCTCCCGGAACGGTTCTGACGAACGAGGACTTAAAGGAGCTATTCGTTCCGTCTGAGTTGCGGGGAATGCTGCCCCCCGGAGCCATCCTTGTTGACGCACGATCGACGCAAATCGAGGCAGAGCCAGCGGGAATCCTCGAGTACACCATGCGTGCCGACCGTGCAGGAATGGCATTCTTGATTCAGGCGTGGACACTGAATTTCATATCTGGAAATACTCTTGTTCAAGTTCAGTTCCAGGTAGGTGGTCCGGCTGCATCCGAAGGGGACGTGGCGCGCCGGATGGCGGCATTCAAGCCACTCTTCACGTTAATGGCCAACAGCATTGTGTTGCCTGACAAGTGGGCAGGTGGAGAAAGGGCGGCTGTCGGCGCTGTCGGCAGCCACGCAAGACAGCAAAGCTCATCGTCGCTACCCTCTGATGATCCTTCACTGCTCGCTCTCACTCTGGCTGTCAGTTTCCTTGTCACATGGGGTATTGGTCTCACACCGCCGCTACTCATTCGCTACGTCTTCTTACGTCGCCCTCTCAGTAAGAAGGCTGCAGCGTGGGTTGCTGCCGGCTTTTCCGCCGCCTTCTGGATGGCCTTTCTTGTCCTCAATAGTGCTCTTGGTGAGAAGCCGGGGACTGGGGCAGCCTGGATAATTATGTTCTTTGTGGCTCGCTGGATAATGTCTCGCGGCTACGCCTTGGAGCCGGCCGATGCGAGTGGGGTCACGAAGGGCTAACAACAGCATTAGCCCGACGGAACCGGAAGTTTCGATTATGAAGACCTATGTGCTTGGCGCAGGTGCGTCACTACACGCTGGATATCCCCTAACACGGGATTTGTGGCTGAGGTTCACTGAGCGTGCCTCGACAAGTCTGCCAGCACTCAAAGAGCAGGTCGAGGAACGCTTGGGTCCGGAAAAAGATATTGAGAAGATTTTTACGGCGCTTGAAGCCATCCGTAACCGAACTTGCGGGATCGACAGGGCTACGGTGGCAATGCTCATCTCCGAACTGACGCATGAACTGTGCGAATTTTTCCGGGAATGTCGCGTGAAGTCTGCGAAGGAATACGGCGTTTTTTCTGAAGAGTGCGTTCAGGTTGACGACGTCGTAATTACCTTCAATTATGACGTCTCTCTTGATCGTGAACTGCGGAGAACCGGTAAATGGGACATCTCTAGCGGATACGGATTTCCGATCCTGGATGGTCCCCGATCTCAAGTGACACTCCTCAAACTACATGGAAGCACGAATTGGAGGGGGTCCATTTTCGACGGGTCCAAGGGGTCCGGTGCTCACAACTGGTCAGCTCTTGGAGGTAGACCGGTAATACCGCCGGAAGAGTTTGAATTTCTCGGCTATCACGGTCTTAAAGATCTGCAGTTCTCCAACGGCTCGATTTCCGCGATGATAATGCCAACCCGAAACAAAGCGTTTCATGTGCATACGTCTTTCGGACTTGAGTGGAAGTCTTTTTGGGAAATGATCTGGTCTCAAGCGGCAGTCGCGTTGGAACGATCAGATGAAGTCTTGTTTCTCGGTTATAGTCTTCCGGCTGCCGACACTGCTGCACGAGAGTTGCTTCTCAAGCACGTTGGCAGAAACAAGAAGGTAACGGTGGCCTGTTTAGCAGACTCTAATAGAATCGCCGACGAGTTTTCCGAGAGCACATGCGTCGCGGTCCCGTTGCCTGATCTTTCGTTTGAGCAGTGGGTCAGCCGATGTCAATGATCACGGGCGGGCTAACACTGCGATGGAGCCGACAAACGGCGCGCCTTGAATTCGTCGTGCTGAAAGGTAGCTCTCGCGCCGTTTGCGGCTGATCGCCGAGCCGTTAGTGCGCCAAGCAAAGCTTGGCGCTTCTTGCAGGGTGCGAGTCCCTGCGGAGTAAGGTTAACCATCCACTTCTACCGAGTGTTGCAACTGCGACTCAGGAGGGTCAAACCGAACAAGTCAGTTGAAGGGTACACAGGGAAACATGCAGGCCGCAGGAGAGACCGCGAACTCCAAAGCTTGATACAGCCCCGTCAAGGCGTTTAAAGCAGATGGCGACGGTGTTAACGGTGCCGGAAGCCAACACAAACGGACCGCATTGGTGAGGTCTGCGAGGGTCTGCCAGGGTCCACCTTAGAGCGCGGCATGCATGAAGAGAAGCGTTCAGGAACTTGGGAGACCCTGTGGGTTCCTCAACTGAAACGGGAATGAGAAACGAACCAGCGCACGGCATACGGATAGTGAGCCCAGACCCGCGGAAACGCAGACCCAGGTAGGCCGGAGCCTAAACGATGGAGACGCCCTGTTCACGCCAGAAGAGGTAAGCGAGTTCGACCGAAAGAAGAGCCGCTGAAGATTCGCCGGGAGTCAGATCCGCCCATAGTACTCGGAGACGGTCGCGCCGATCACAGGGGGAAGGGGTGGACAGAAGTACGCAGCTGGTAAAGGAAACATTGTCCGGCGAGGAAGGGCCGGAACAAGCAATGCCAACCTCACTGCTGGCCATAGCAAAGAAGGCTGAGGAAAGGAAAGACACCCGGTTCTTCAACCTCTATCGGCTCATCGATGAGAATCTTCTGCTGGAATGCTGGGGCGATATTCGAAAGAACGCGGCCTATGGCGTGGATCGAATCAGCGCGCAGGAGTACGGAGAGCACCTGATCGACAACATCCGGAATCTGGTCGAGCGGCTGAAGAGGAAAAGCTACCGGGCCAAACTGGTCCGTCGGCACTGGATTCCAAAGCCGGATGGGAAAATGCGTCCGCTGGGAATACCGGTCGTCGAAGATAAGCTGCTGCAATTAGCGGTCACGCGGATATTACTGGAAGCCATCTACGAACAGGATTTCCTGCGATGTAGTTATGGGTACCGGCCGAAGAAAGGGGCGCTCGACGCGGTCGACAAACTGACGGTCAAGCTCCAGTTCGGGCGGTATAACTTCGTGGTTGAAGCCGACATTCAAGGGTTTTTCGATCATCTCAATCATGAAATTTTGATTGAGATGTTGAGCCGGAGGATAGGCGATCGGCAGTTGTTGCGGCTGATTCAGAAATGGCTCAAGGCCGGAGTGCTGGAAACCGACGGCCAGGTGATGCATCCCGCCACGGGGACTCCTCAGGGCGGAATTGTTTCACCAATTTTGGCGAACGTCTACCTGCACTACGTGCTGGATTTGTGGTTTCACGAAGTGGTGAAGTTCCACTGTAGAGGCGAGGCGTGCCTGATTCGATATGCAGACGATTTTGTGTGCGCATTTGAGAATGAGGAGGAAGCGCGACACTTCTACGGGGCGCTGGAGCTGCGCCTGGAAAAGTTCGGACTTCAACTGGCCGCCGCCAAAAGCCAGGTTATTCCCTTCAGCCGGAGCGGCGAACCGGGTGCAACGCGGTTCGACTTTCTGGGATTCGAGTTTTCGTGGCAGAAGGATCGCGCCGGTCAGCCTCATGTGAAGCGGCGGACCTCCCGTAAGAAGCTCCGGAATTCTTTGGCCAACTTCACCCAGTGGTGCAAGCAGAGTCGGCACGTGCCCCTGCGAGAACTGTTTCCCTCGTTGACGCTCAAGCTCCGTGGTTATTACAACTACTATGGAGTGTCGGGCAACAGCAATGGGTTGAAAGAGTTCTTTAACCAGGCGATGGGGACTCTGTGGAAATGGTTAAACCGGCGAAGTCAACGCCGCAGCTTCACGCGGCAAGGCTTCACTGATCTACTCGACTATTTCCACGTACCACGGCCACGAATCACCATTCGGCCCCGTCCCGGACTGCAACGGCGGTTCTTTTTCTTTCGCGACGCCTGACGCGGAAACGAGTATTTCTGAAGAGCCCGGTGCTGGAAAACGGCACGCCGGGATCTGTGCGGGGGCGGTTCGGGCAACTGGCCGTCCTACCGCGATGCCGGAGCCCGCACGCTGCGAAACGTGAGGGGCGAGCGGCACGGTTTCGGACCCTTGATGCTAAACTCAGGTCATGTCGACTACTGAAGAACTACTTGCGGAAGTATTACGCCTGCCTCGTGCCGAACGCGCCCGAGTCGTCGAAGAGGTGCTCTCCAGTTTGGAAGAGCCAGCGGATGAGGTCGCCGCTGCGTGGGCCGCGGAGTTGGAGCGGCGTTCGCGAGAAGTTGCGGAGGGGCGCGTTCAGACCGTTGCTTGGGAAACGGTGCGGGCGGAGATCCTGAAGGAACTCGAGCAACGGCGTGCGGGTCGATCTTCATCCTGAAGCCCGTGCCGAGTTCCGCTCCGGCGCGTTGTGGTATGAGGAACGACGAGACGGCCTGGGAGAGGAATTCGTGGCCGCAGTCGATGCGGTTTTTCTGAGAATTGGCAAAGCACCGAAATCGTTTCCCCGCTGGACCGGCACTGAAAAGGCACCGGCAGTTATCCGCAAGGCGCCCGTCGAACGGTTTCCATACGTTATCGCGTTCGAGGAACACAAGCGTCAAGCTCTCGTCCTTGCGGTTGCACACCAGAAAAGGCGTCCGCTTTACTGGCTCACACGAGCGAGCCAACAGCCCGGCTAACGGCAATGGAGCCGACAAACGGCGGGCCATGTTCCATCTTACGACACGGTGACGGCTCGCGCCGCTTGCGGCTCATCGCCAGACCGTCCGTCCGTTGGGTAGAGATCAAATGGGGCGCCGCAAACCGAAACCAGACCAGCTCTGAGCCGTTATGCCGACCACCGGTAATCGAAGCGCCCGATGTAAGATGACCAGCACGAACAGTTATGACAATGAAGTTGACTGCAGTCTTTGAAAAAGTGCCCGAAGGATATATCGCATTTGTTGAGGAATTACCCGGCGCGAATACGCAAGGCGCCACGTTGGACGAGGCGCGCTCAAATCTCCACGAAGCGGTGGAAATGGTTCTCGACGCAAATCGAGTACTCGCGGAAGAGGCTCTCAATGGCCGCAACGTCATTCGTGAGCCGTTCGTCATTGTTTCTCGGTGAAGCGTCGCGACGTCATTCGACACCTGGAACAAAACGGCTGCGAGTTTCTTCGTGAGGGAGCAAACCACACAATCTACGTCAACCGGGCGAAAGGAAACGCGTCATCGGTTCCGCGGCACAAAGAGATCAACAATTTTCTGCTCGTGAAGATTTGTCGTGATTTGGAAATCCCAGATCCTCTATTGAAATGAAGAGCGAGAAAAACCTGTCCGGCCGCAGCCCGATGACTGCGGAGACTCAGCTACGAGCCTTCATTGCGAAGTTTGGAGATGACGATCAGCGGCTCATACGCGCTGTGCGCGCAGCCATGCGGCGGCGGTTGCCGACGGCGAATGAACTCGTGTGGGATAACTACAACTTCTTCGTAATCGGATATTCACCAACCGAGCGGCCGACGGATTCCGTGTTTTCGATCGCGGCGCGAGCGAACGGCCTCGGGCTCTGTTTCATCCGGGGGGCAAAACTCGCCGATCCGAAGGGACTTCTGCAAGGGTCCGGTAAACAGACGAGATTCATCCGGATCGAATCTGCCGGAGATCTGGCTAAGCTCGACGTCGAAGCACTAATCAAACAAGCAATTGCGGCGGCGAAAACTCCGTTTCCTCCACGTGGCCTGGGCAAGCTGATCATCCGTTCCATATCTGCCAAACAACGTCCTCGCCGGCGGTCCGACTAATCGATGTTGCTGTCGCTTCTGAAAGCACCGACACGGCGTCAACTCAGCGAGACAACTTGAACTCGCTCGCAGTCCAAACACACTTTGATTTTCTGATTCGCGATTTCGGCTTTACCCGGACATCCGACAAGGACCCGCTTCGCTATGACACGGCCACGCTGTATGTGGAGCTCTGGTCAGGCAAGGGAGATATCGATCTTATCTTCGGAGTGAAGATCGACACCGAGACGATTCGGCCTTATGTCTCACACGTATTCGGCATCGCGGAGATTGTTCGCTACTACAAGACCGGTCCCTTTCCAGCTTTCGAATCCTTTTCCGGAGTTCCGGAACTCGACAAGGAAGAACGCTTCCTTATTTACCTGTCAACGCTCACAAAGAAATACTGCGGGGACATCCTGCGCGGTGATCTCACGGCTCTGGAAAGACTCTCGCAGAACCGAGGCGCTAAGCATCCAGGTAATACGTAACGACCGGACCCTGTTTGCTCCAAATAGATCGGAATGAGGCTGGAAGCGACCGGTAGAAGGATTCGCTGATGCGAATACCGGGACCGCGGCCCAGGAGGAACGCCTCGTTTACTCCGCGTCCGATGATGTCTTTGCGGTTGTCCGAACCGATGCTAAATGCCACGTCGACGGCATACGCGAGGTGCAGGTTGGCGCCCACCCTCAGGTTCAGGTTGTGCTTCTTATTCAGCGTCTCGGTGGAGGACTGTAGTTCCCGCACGGCTTCAACCGCGTTTTTAGGATAACGGGGGTCGAACACGGCCAGGCAAGCATCGCCGATGAATTTGATGACATCCCCGCCTTTCGGCGTCAGCAGCTTTTCGCACTGACCATAATAGTCATGAAGGAACGCAACCATTTTATCGTCGGCTGTCGTTTGGAACGCTTTCGTGAAGCCGGCCAGATCGATCACCACAATAATTCGCTTCCTGCGAACCATGCCCCTCCCTATCGCAATTTGATTTGAGGCCACATCTCGAGGAAACGCAGCCGATATCTGGCCAGCGCCCTCCAGTTATCCAGGCCCCAATGTTGCTGGTGGTTCTCCCGCGCTTTGGATAACAAATCTTTTGTCCCGGAAACCGACTCATCGAGACCAACATCGGGCTCCCACATGACCTTGTCAAACTTCGCTTCGTCGTAAACCCATGCCGGTTCGACATGTTCGATTGCCGCCAGCGCGACCAGTAGCGACTCCGGAATTCGCGTCTGCTGACCTTCGACATGAATGTCCAGCCGGTTGGGGAACAGGACCCGTTCCCATTCCTGGACGCGTATCCGGGACGGCCCCTGACGCATCGCCAGAAAACGCACGCGATTCACAAAGCGCTTTGCCGCCCGTGGTGTGCCCTGCTTGCTCAGGACGAGAGGGTGCCATATGCCAAGAGCGGCAGAGAAACTATCGGAGTCGCGCGTGACCACACCAGGCCGAGTCGTCAACACGATCTGCAGCGTCAACAACAGCGCGATCACGATGAAGTACGACGGGGACAACGCAAGCCATGCTGAAGCGATTGGAGTCTGTCCGGGCCGGACAGACGTCGCGATGGCTGCAGTTTGGACTGTTCCAGCCGGCGGAGGCGGCGATTGGCCGGCCGGCGCCGAACCTGAAGGACTCGCTGAAGCGGCCGCCACCGGCGCGCTGCCGGATGGAGCCCGTCCCGGTTTTCTCGCCTCGTCGATCTGTTCCATCAGGTCGCCGACCGGACTCGACAACATCACGCCAAGACGCATTCCGCCCCAGACCAGCAAAGCTGTCAAAAAGATCGGAACCGACCACTGGAGCGAACGAAGTCCGTACCTGAACAACTCCATCGTGGGAGCCTCTGCTCGTTCGGTTCCGGCTCTCGAACGGAAGAGTTGCCCCGCCTGGTCCTTATCCGGGCGCGGAACGGGCACTTCGATATTGATCAGTTTGTCCAGGTAGTCGCGCGCGAAATCCATCGGCTCCCGGCCCATCGTCGGCGCGACGTCCTTTAAGCTGAACGCAACGGCTCCTTCAACGGGACGGCGCGCCATCCCGATGATGACGAAACAATCACCCGACGACACCAGAAAGTTCACGGACTCGAGGACCTGCAGAACGTTAGCCGGGCTGCAGCGGTCGAGGTCATCGATGAAAATCACGAGGGGCCGGTTCGGATTCAGCGCATCGGTCACCTCGCGGAATTCACCGGCAAAACGCTGGCGGAAACTGCTTTGCTCGTCGAGGTCGCGGACCTTCTGTCCGCCGGTCAGCGTGGACAACAGAATGCCGGGCTTCGCGCCGAACGCGGTAAGACCTTTGGACAACACTCGCAACGCGGCCGCCAGCGCAACAGCCGAACTGAACAGTGGAAGGCTTCCGAGAGGGCTGTGCGTATCGCTCGCCGTCTGCGTTGCGGGAAACAGAATGTTTCCGACGAACTCGAAAGCCCACGTCACAAAGCCATGACCGTGACGTGAAATCAGGTTGAGTTCCAGCGAAGCGATCAGAACCAGCACGGCAATCAGCGATATGAGAACCGGAGCGTTTCGACGCACGCGATATCCCAGCAGCTTGAGACGAAAGAGAATCCCCTGCCACTGCCACATCGGCGGCAGCGCATCGATTCGAATCGTCTGAAGCAATGCCGCGAGCAGATGCTCTTCCTTCTGATGATGCCAGGCGTTGAACCAGACCGGCCGGAAACCATAGCTCTCCAGATCGCGACGCAGCAGATTCATCAGCGAGCTTTTTCCAGTGCCCCACTCGCCATTGATTGCGATGGTGAGCGGAGGTTGGGTCTTTTCGTTGCGCAGAAATCTCGAGAGGCCCTGCGCGATGGTTTTCAAACCCAGAACATCCAGATCGGTGGGTTCAAGCGGACGATCGCTGACCAGCACCCTCTCGACAGTGTCCTCGGCTTCGTCCGGAGGACGCGTCTCGACGGGCCGCATCAGCGCCGGAAACGAGAGAACCAGACTGAAGAGCAGCGTCGCAAGATACCAGGGTGGAACCAGGCGCAGCGGTCCGAGTTGAATGACGCGTCCGAATTGATCCTCCTCGTCGAGCTTTCGCTGTTCCTCAGCCTGCAAAGCGCTGCGTGATGCCGGCCGCCACCGGCCTGCCGAATCACGCGTGAACAGCAGATCCTGACGTTGCTTTCCATCGACGGTCGCCCAGCCTATCGCCCACGCCGAGGACTCATTGACGCTGAAGGCGCGAAGCTGGCACGTAGAGCACAAAGGTTCGTAGGGATCGGGCCGCCACTGTCCGTCCAGCGAGCGCAACGCAGTCGGTGTGGAGGCGAGGACACGCCACTTTGTTTCGCCGCGCCGCCGTTCGAATACGGAACCGTTCGACGCAACGACGCGTCCCGATCCGTCCCCGCCGAATCGAATGCCGAGAAGATTCGGCGCTGTTTGCGGAGGAGTCCAAGGTGGCGTAATCGCAGCCGGGGGATATATCGGCTGTTGGACGTACTTCGCCTGATCCGGCCCGAGATCCTTTACCGGTTCTTTTCCTGGCTCCTTGGACCGTGGCTTCGGCTCCTCTGCGGCATACACCGGCGTATCCCAAGACGGCAACCACGCGGTTCGGTTCGGCGGAGACGCGCACTGGCCGGCGGCTGGTTCTTTCAATCCACCGAAGTCCGGATCCTTGCTGTCGGAAATATACTCGAGCTGCGTCCAGCAGCGTCCGCTGTCACGTGTGTAAGCGACGAATCCTCCATCGCCGACAACCCAGACCTTTTCACGTTCGATCGCGATGCCGTTCAGCGCGCCCTGAAAAACGGGAAGCTGGCGACTGCCGCCGAATATGATCGGCGTCGTCCACCATACGCTGCTCCAGACCGAAAACGGCGGAGACCACAACGGTCCGTAGGCAACCTGTACCTGCGTGTAGGCGCCGAAAGATGCAAGGAGCATCGACGCAAACGAAAGGCTCAACCATGTGCCTCGGGATATTTTTCGGAGGAAAGGAACACGCTCGGCCAGCCGGCCTCCCCCCACAAGCAGCTGTTTGAGAAGACTAAATCCCTTCTTCTTTCGAGACGGAGACGGAGATGGACTTTCGAGTGAAGGCGCTTCGTTCATGGCCTGCTCCTTTTATCCGTAGGATGTCTCTTTGGGTTTTCTTCAGGCGGCTCATAGTACCACCGTGCCCGCCTGATCGGAATTGCGGGAAGGACGTTTCGGGATTTCGGGGTTGGGGTCAGGCACTTGCCTTACCTGTGATATAACGGCGAAACGACATGCGCCTCAGAACTCTCATGATCGCTACGGTGTTCGGTTTGAGCCTCACCGCGACCGCCTTGCCGGCATCGGTGTATGCGCAGTCACAGCCTGGCGCACTCGCGCCCGCGAATCTTTCGAAACCGCGTCCCAGGGCTCCCTTCGATCTGACTGGAACATGGCTGCACGACGGCAAGGGCGATCCCAATGGGTGGCGCTTCGTGCCGCCGTCCTTCAAGCTCACGCCGCAAGCTCAAGCGCACTACGACGCTTCGCAGAAGGCAGCAAAGGAAGGCAAGGTCTACCGCGACGACATCGGCCAGTGCTGGCCCGCGGGACTGCCGCTGATCATGACGCGCGTCTGGCCTATCGCGATGATTCAGTTGCCGACGTCGATCTACATGGTGAGCAACTTCATGAACAGCCTGAGGGTGATTTACCTGGATGGGCGCGCCCATTCCGATCCGGACATCGTCGTCCGCAGCTTCAACGGCGAATCGATCGGACGATGGGAAGGCAACACGCTCGTGGTGGACACAAGGCATTTCGTCGATGATCACCACTGGATGGATCAGGGCGGCGCGTCGGTTCCCGCAAGCGATCAGTTACGCATCATCGAGCGGATCCGGCTCGTCAATAACGGCCAGACGCTCGAGATCGAATACACAATGACCGATCCAAGGAATTGGGAGGGCGAATGGAAAACGACAAAGCAATGGCGCCGGGTCGACGACACGGATATCACCGAAGTGGAATGCCTGCCCGATCTGAACGACCACATGCGCAGCACGTCGTCCGGAGGGCAAGTCCGATGAACCGCTGTTTACTCGCTCTGTGTCTCTGTGTCTCCGTGGTGACCGTCGCTCTCGCGCACCACTCCCCCGCCGTGTTCGATCGCACGAAGGAAATCAAGCTCGTCGGAGTCGTCAAAGAATTCAAATGGACCAACCCGCATTCCTGGATCGAACTGAGCGTCCGCAACAGCAAGGGTGAACTCGAATCGTGGTCGGTCGAAATGGGAAGCCCCAATCATCTGGTCAAAGCCGGCTGGAAATCCACTACGCTCAAGAACGGCGACGAAGTCACGATCATCGCGCATCCGCTGAGAACCGATGAGAAGGTCGCCCAGTTCAAATCCGTCACGCTCGCAGACGGCAAGGTCCTCACCGAACGGCCGTAATCGGGCTGGTCAGACGGGCAGTCCCAATTCCTTCGCAGCTTCTTCCTGAGAAGCATCCATCGTCACAAACCGATCGATTCTTTCCGCCGCGTGAAACCAAAGTGCAGTCCGAACATGCGCCAGATCCAATGATCGTGGTGTGATCACCGCGGGCATCGTTTTCGACTGACACAAATCCAGCGTCAAATCGCGTAACAAGAAAAGGCTCATGTCCTGTTCCAGTCGGACGACGGCAGTTTTGTATTGATCACCTTCGAGACGGCCTTCTCGCGCCAGTCGAACGAGATTTCGGTTGGTCTCGAGCACGAGGAGAACGCTTGATAGCAGCTGGGCTCCAGACGTTTCCTGGCTGATTTCCTGGGATCCATCTTGAGCCAGCACCATGCACAGATATGCAGACGTATCGATATACAAACGCCTCGAAAGAGCTTTTTCCGGATCAGCCTTCACCGGTTCCCTCGATCGTCTGACAATGTATCCAGATAAGGGATCTTTTTGCCGCGCTTCAAGGCTGGCCGAATCCCGCCCTTGCCGAAATCCCGCCCCCGGTGAACATGCTGGGACTGGGCCGGAACCAGTTTCGCCACGGGCTCGTTGTGGCGCGTAATTACAATGGTATTTCCGGATTCCGCTTCCGAAATGACGGCTGACAACGCAGCCTTGAGGTCCTGAATGGAGATCTGCTTCATGGACTTATTCTAGCAGAAATCTGGTCTGTAAAATGGTCCTTTTCTGGCACGCGCTTACGCCGCAGGCCCAAGCTTCCGTCCGGATCCACCGCCAGCAGGGCGTCACCCATGCGCTCATAGCACCGGGCACGCAGTTGCTCGGCCAAAGCGACCTGCATACTGTCGGGATACTCTGCAAGAAGACGGTCAAGAAGTTCGATCGCTGGTGGGACCAGATCGTCCCGGCCCGTTTCCGACAGATAAACCGCCTGAATGCGTAGGTACTGGGCGCGACCTGCTGGACGCGCTCGGCGGAGTCGGGCCTCGAATTCCTCCTTGTCGCTCGCTGACCAGGTTGAGCGCCGAAACCAATCCTTCACGTTGATGCTCCGCCGGCTAACCTGCAGGTGGCGGAGCGGTCCGGCAAGGCGTGGGACTGAACTTCGAGGCGTTCGGTTCGAGTTTGAACTGCGTGCTGGTGTAGAACGGCTGGGTCAGATACTTCGGGTCGTCGATGACCGTGATGACGAGCAGCCAGTTATCCCCGTTGGGATGCTGCGGCAGACGGTGGATGTGTTCGGTGATCGTCGCAGTCTCGCTGTAGGGCACTCCGTTCTTCCGCAGATAGCCTTCACGGAAATTCGTCGTGACGACTTTGATCGATCCGCCTTCAAAGACGGAGTTCGGCGGCGCCGGGCCGCCTCGGAGTCCCTGACCTCCTCCACCCGCATCGCGTTGCGACGCGCCGCCGCGCTGGCCGCCACGGCCCAGGGCCGGACCTTCCCATTCCGCAATGGAATGGCCCTGCCAGCTTTTTTCCGGACCGGGCTTCCGTGTTTTATCGAAGTTCAGCAGGCGAGTCTGAGTGCCGGCATCGAAATCCATCTTGAGTGTGTTTTCGTCCTGCCATGAAATACGAATCCGGCCCGGCTGACGAATAATGCCGCCGATACCGAAGGCTTTGCATTGCAGTGCCGCCTGGTTGTCTCTGGCGATATCCCAGTTGTTGGCGACCTTCTGGCCTTCGGCATTCAGCGTCAGACTCTCAAAATCGCCTTTGCGCGGCGTCACCATGCGATGACGCCAGTCCTCGCTGATCACAGCCACCCACGTGCCGGTCAGTTCGATCGGGGCGATGGATTGCGCGGACGGGGCGCCGCGCTGCCCGCCGCGTGCGGGCGCCTGAGCGTTTGACGAACCACAGAGGCACAGAAACACAAAGGTAAAGAGGAGTGCCGCTGATACAGATCCTTTGCGCATGTCATCTACCTCTTCTGTGTGGAGAGTTCACGGTATACCGCTTCGATTAATGCCGTTGGATTTCCGTATCGCGCGTCGTAATCCAGACTTGGCTGAGCGGCTTTCACCTGGTCGAGCGTCATGCCTCGCTTGACCATGTCCTGAATGCGGTCGCGAATAATCACAATCATGTCGCGAAACTCCACGAGATCGGATTCATCGCTGACGCGGCCGTGGCCAGGGATAACGTACGTACCGCCTTCCTGCAGGTATTTCGGTACGGCGAGATCGAGCATCTTGTTCAAACCTTCGATGAATCCGCCGACGCTCCCTCCCGCTTTCGTATCGATGACGGGATAAGTCGTCGTCAAAAACAGATCGCCCGCAACCAGCACGTCGGAACCACGGAAATAAACGAACACGTCGCCGTCGGTATGGCCTGGAGGCGGGTGATACAGGAAAATCGCTTCGCCATTGAAGAAGAAGTCCCGGCTTTCTTCAAAGAAAGTATTGAGCGGCCATTCCGCGGAAGGTCGCGACTGCATGCGGGCCAGCACTTTTTCGTTCGCGATGATCGCGGCGGGGTTTCCATTGACGGTCATGCCGGCCTGAGAAACCGTCTCGTTGCCTCCGGTGTGGTCCGCGTCCGGATGGGTGTTGACTATCCACCGGATGGGCCGCGTCGACAGTTGCCGGATCGCGGCAAGGATCTTCTCCCGCGACTGCGCATTGCCGGTATCGACAACAACGACGCCGTCGTCACCGATCTGAACGGCAACGTTCGCGCCGCCGCCCACCAGCATGTAGACGTTGCCTTGAACGTGGAATGTCTTGATGTCGCCGGCGGCAGCGGTCTGCGCGGTCCTGGCTGCCGGAACATCGCGTCGCGTCAGTGTGAACGATCCGGACTCGATCTTCGGCAGGGCTTCGGGATATGTCGAATCCGCGCCGCCGAAGACGGCATCGAAAGGCAGCTTGAATTTTTCGGCCCATTCCTTAAGGAAGGGATTCCGGCCCGGCAGATGATGCGGAACAGCGTTCTTCGCTTTCGGCACTTCCATCACGTATTCACAGTTGTACAGCCAGTTCTGGTTCCCGCGCTCCATTATCACGAACTCTTCAGTGTTGATGTACGGCTCGGAGAGGTACACCGGATCATTCGCGATCATGACGTGCGTGAGAAGATTGCCGTGACGGATGTAGTGCTCGACCACGGTCGTAAGATCGCTGCTCGGGATTCCGCTGCGTCGATAAAACTCCTTTTTAATATGCGTCGTGTTGACAGTGAGGATGTCGCCGTTCCATACGCCGGTCGAGAAACCCATGAACGTATGCGGCGCATAGTCGGGCGGATGAGGACGGCCGTCCATCCAGATCGTCCGCCACTGCTGGTACGTGCCCAGGTACAACTTGTAAGCGAGGACGTACTGCGCACCGGGATCCTTCTCTTCCCAGACCCGGAACTGCAGCGGCCCGCGATAAATGTGCGGAAGACTGTACGGCTGGCACTGATGTTCGAGAATATTCACGCGTGTCACGTCCCACGCTTCGGCGTATCGTCGCGCTGCGTCGTTGAGCGGGACTCCGGTGAAGTCGCCGTTCACGTCTCCTGGAACGCGATCCGCCTGGTCTTCGTGATACCTGCCGGCCCATTCGCCTGCCAGGTTCATCTGAGCAAAGACGGGTGGACACATCACCAACACGAGGAACAAACACGCTATGGGTCTACGCATATTTCGGTAAAAACTTCGCCGCATTGTCGCGATAGATGCCGCGAAGCTCCTCCTCAGTGAAGCCGCTGGATTGAATTCCCGTAACTGTCGCGGCTGGATTCGCAAACGGAAAGTCGGTGCCGTACACGATCTGTGACGCAGGAACGAGTAATTTCAGAGACTGCATCTGGACGGGATTGGCGGAACCCGCGGTGTCGTAATAGAAACGCCGGACGTGATACATCCGCGAATCCTTTTCCGGCGGCTTCGCCAGGTTTTCCGCACTCACCGCGTTCTGCAGGAAACGGCCTGCGATCGAAACGAGCGTCCCTGCAGCGTGAGAAAAGATGAACTTGATGTCCGGGCAACGCGTCGCGGTGTTGCTGACGATGAGACTCATCAAGGTCCGCGTCGTGTCGGTCGGATATTCCAGGGTCTGTGGCGTGACACCTTGAATCGAGTACCGGCAGCAGGCTGCCTCTTGCGGGTGCGTGTAGACAACCGCCTTGCGGCGATTCAGTTCATCGAAAACCGGCGCGAATGCCGCGTCGCCGAGCCATTTGTCGCCGTAGCTGGTGAGAAGCCCGACACCATCCGCCTTCAGCGTATCGAAGGCGTATTCGATTTCGCGCAGGCTGCCTTCGACATCGGGGAGCGGCAACAGCGCGAACAGTCCGAACCGTCCTTTGTAGTTTCCGACGATCTTCGCCGCCGCATATTCATTCATCTCCCGCGCAAGCCGTCGCGCCTCCGCGACGTCACCAAACCACACGCCGGGCGCGGTCTGCGAAAGCATGGCCGTGGCGACGCCGGCCTTGTCCATTTCGGCGAGATTCCGTTCGGGATTGTAGTTGTTCCAGATGGCATAACCCGGCACCGGACTGACCGCGTTTTTCTTCGTCAACAACGCGTGATAGTCCGGCGAGACGAAGTGCTGATGCACATCGATGCGACGTACCCCACTCGATGGGTTTTGCGCCCGTGTGCTGCCGGTTGCAAGAGTTGCTCCGGCGCCTGCTGCCAGAACCGTTTTCACGAAATCTCGTCGGGATTGATGCATCGTGGCGGGAGTATAACAGCCGTTTTCAACAACTCCAATCGCGTGGTGTATGATGCGCCCAAATGTCACCCAACAAAAAAAGGTTCGCCCTGGCGTCTCTCTGTGTCTTTGTGTCTCTGTGGTTCACAAACGCCCAGAACCGCACTCCGACCGCCATGGTGTTCGAAGGCGCGCGCCTGATCACCGGCGACGGCAGCGCGCCGATCGAGAATTCGGCATTCGTCGTCGACGGAACTCGCTTTATGCGAGTAGGACGGAACGGCCAGGTACCGATACCGGCGGGAGCTCAGCGAATCAGTCTTGCGGGTAAGACGGTTATCCCCGGCAAGGTCGATCTCCACGGCCACATCGGATATCAGCACGACTTCGATGGAACGATGGCCAAGGAGTATTTCACCCGCGAGAATCTCATCGATCACCTGCAACGCATGGCTTACTACGGCGTAACCGCGGTGGTCGGCGTAGGAGATCTTGTCGACCGCTCCGATCTCAAAGGCGGCCGGACAGGCTGGGGCGATGTTCCGGTGCGCGTCCGCGATGAAATGCCTCCGTTAGCCGCGCTATTCAAGACTGCCGGAAACGGAATGGCATGGCCGGGCTCGGGCGCCAACGGCCACCCTTCCAGAACGGACGTTCCATATCCGGTTACGACAGTCGAAGAAGCGCGCCAGGCCGTGCGCGACAACGCGCGCATCAAACCGGAATTCATCAAGATCTGGGTCGATGACCGCGCCGGACGCACACAAAAGCTGACGCCCGAGCTTTATCTGGCGATCATCGATGAAGCGCACAGGAATAATCTGCCCGTCGCGGCGCACAACATCACGCTCGCCGATGCGAAGCAGTTGATGCGAGCAGGCGTCGAAGGATGGCTCCACTTGCCGGTTCGCAACGGCGAACTGCCGGACGCGGAACTGCTTCAGATCATCAGAGACCGCGTCGCGAAGAAGAACCATCCGAATATTTGGTTCCATCCAAATATCGGAACCGGCGCAACGGCTCGCGAAGCATGGGACGATCCATTACTTCGCGAGACAGTTTCTCCCCAGCAGATACAGGAGCATTGGGGTGAAGCCCTCAAGAACATCACGACGGAGTCCGTCGAGCGTGCTCGCCGGAACCTGCGAGAAGTGGGAGCGAACAACGCGCTGAAACTCCGCGATGCGGGAATGAAGATCGTCCTTGGAAGCGATACCGGGCAAAGCCGGTTCTTCATCGGATGGATGGGCCAGCTGGAGTTCGAGAACTGGGTCTATATGGGCCTGACTCCGATGGAAGCCATCGTCGCCGCGACCCGCGATTCCGCCGAAGCCGCGCACTTCAATACAGGCCTGATTGCTGCCGGCCGCAATGCCGACTTCACCGTGCTCGATGCAAACCCGCTCGACAACATTGCCAACAGCCGGAAGATAAGCCGTGTCTATATCCGTGGCCAGGAACTCGATCGCGCAGCGCTTCGTACGAAATGGCAAGGCCGCTGGAAGCGATAAGCGAAAAGCTATACACTCTGCCGCAACAACTTGGAGGAAATCCCGATGCTTTCAAAAACGAGACACTTGAGGACCGTGTTATCCCTGTTGATCGTCCATGTCTGTTTTCTGAGCGTCCCGCTGTTCGCGCAAAACACGTCCGGTACGATCACCGGCGTTGTGCAGGACGCGACGGGAGCCGTCATCCCCGGTGTTCAGCTCACGCTGGTCAACCAGGACCAGGGCGTCACCGCACGACAGACGGTCACGAATGAATCAGGCCTATATCTGTTCCCCAGTCTTCCGGCCGCAACCTATACAGTCACCGCGGAATTGCCCGGATTCAAAACACACAAGAAGACCGACATCAAACTATTTGTCAACGACAGACTCGGCCTTCCAGCGATTGTTCTGGAAGTCGGATCCCAGTCGGATTCGGTAACGGTCGAGGCTGCGACAGTCCAACTCGAGACGGTGTCGGCTGAACGCTCCGGCGTCATCACCGGAACCCAGATCGCGGATATCGCCATCAATGGGCGGAATTTCACGAGTCTTTTCAGAACCGTTCCCGGCGCGTCTGCAGACGCTACCGGCAACCCCACGATCAACGGACAGCGCGCGAACCAGAACAACTACACGCTTGATGGTCAGACGCTGACGGATTCGGGCGTGAATAATCCGATCGGCTTCGGATACCGGGTCAGCATGGACTCGATCGCAGAAGTAAAAGTCTCGACCACAGGCCAAAGCGCGGAGTTCGGCAGGAATTCCGGAGCACAGATCCAGGTAGCAACGCGCCAGGGAACTCAGAGTTTCCACGGCGGCGGCTATTACTTCAAACGGCATGAAGGATGGAATGCGAACACTTTCATCAATAACCGGACCAATGTCCCGCGGCAGCTCTACCGCTTCATGAATGCGGGTTGGAACGTGGGTGGCCCGATCTACATCCCGGACAAATTCAACAGCGACAAGAGCAAGCTGTTTTTCTTTGTATCGCAGGAATGGGGCCGGTCGCGCGTCCCTGCCAATCCGCAACGAATCACGGTTCCTACCGATTTGGAACGACGCGGCGATTTCTCTCAGTCACGGGACGGATCCGGTGTTCCTGTTGTAGTGAGGGATCCCTCAAACGGCCTGCCGTTCCCCGGCAACATCGTTCCGCCGGGTCGCTTCAACCAGTATGGGTCGTCGGTTCTGGCGTGGCTGCCGAAGCCGAATGTAACCGGCCAAAGAGACTACAACTATGAATCCCAGGTGCCGAACGAGGATCCATCGTTCGACGAGGTCTATCGCGTCGATTACAACATCAGCAACAATTGGAAAGCCTACGTTCGCGTCCTGCGCAGTCACCAGACGCAAAATCGTCCATATGGCCGCGCGGACACGAGCAACAGCCTGGGACTCACGCCGTTTTACGCGCCGACGTACGGATGGACTGTTGCAGGAAACCTGACGACAATCATCAGTCCCACAATGACGAATGACTTTCAGTTTGGAAAAGCGAGAAACGGCATTCCCGGCAACGGTCCGCCGGAAGGCAGCCCGTATCTCCGATCCGTGTCGAACATCACGATCCCGCTGCTTTATCCAAACGCCGATCCAACCAATCTGGTTCCGAACTTCGGTTTCGGTGGAACAGGCGGCCCCGGTAATGCCACTCAATTCACCCGATTCGCAGGCACGCCTTACGCGAACACAAATCCGATCACGAACTTTACCGATAACCTGACGAAAATCGTTGGCACGCACACGATCAAGGCAGGAATCTTTTTCGAGTACGCGATCAAGGAAGAGAACCCGTTCCGGCCTTACAACTCCAACATCTTTTTCGACAGCGGTGATGCCGGGAATGTCAACGATACCGGTTGGGCATTCGCCAATGCGCTGCTCGGAAACTTCACGCGATATGAACAGTTCAGCAAAACGATCCTGGCTGAATCTCCGTATCGGAACATCGAGTACTACATACAGGACACATGGCGCGCGACGTCGAAGTTAACGCTGAATTACGGACTCCGCGTCAATCACGTTCCTCCGCTATGGGACAAGACGGACCAGTTCACGAACTTCGATCCGGATGCTTATGACCCGTCCAAACGAGTGGTTCTCTACCAGCCCGCCATGGTGGGTAACCAGCGTCTCGCGCGTAATCCCGTCACTGGTGAGACCGCGCCGGCCGTGCTCATCGGAGCGATCGTGCCCGGCATCGGCAGTGTCAGCAATGGCATGGTCAAAGCCGGCAAGAACGGCGTTCCGCGCGGCCTGATCGAGGATCGCGGAGCGCAGTGGGGCCCGCGATTCGGATTCGCCTACAACCCCAACGGCAAAACCGTGGTCCGCGGAGGCGGCGGCGTGTTTTTCGAGCGTATTGCCACTTCGGCAATCGGATACACGACGAACTTCTTCACGAATCCGCCGGACGTGCAACTGAGCCAGATGTATTACGGCAATCTTTCGACAATCGCGAGTTCCGCCGGCGTTACATTCCCGCTCACTGTTGTCCAACTGGCGAAGGACGGCCATGTTCCCACCGTCTACAACTTCAACCTCGGAGTGCAGCGAGAACTTCCGGGACAGCTGCTGCTCGACGTGTCATACGTGGGCACGCAGTCCCGTCACCTGACGGAGTTCAATCCCTTTAACGCTCTTGATTTCGGCAGCGCCTGGTTGCCTCAGAACCAGGATCCGACCAGGCCCGCCAGCGCTAATGGAAGTTCGGCATTGCCGGCGCCTCTGTATCGTCCGTTCGCGGGTTATTCAGGCGGCCAGGCAGCCGCGGGACAATCGGCTACCGGTATGTACAGCTTCGGCGCGTCGGCGAACTACAACGCGCTGCAGGTTTCTGCAAATCGCCGCGCAGGCCGTGGACTCGTCGTCGGTGCTTCGTATACATGGTCGAAAGCGTTGGGCACGGGTAACAACGGACACCCGACGGACACCCGCGGCGTCAACTACGGGCTGCTCGGCCTGGATCGATCACACGGGCTGACGTTCAACTACATCTACGACATTCCGAGCATCGCCCGTCCGGGCTCGTTCCTGGACAACTCTTTAGGCCGGCAGATATTCGGCGGCTGGCAGATTTCAGGATTAACCAGCTTCAGCGTCGGCTCCCCTCTCGATGTGAGTTACACGTTGACGGGCGTGGCGAATGCGCAACGCAATCGCCAGACGACCGGAAGCGAAGACTTCGGGCCGCGCGTGGTCCTGCTGTGCGATCCGAATCTCCCCCGCGGAGAACGTACGATCGAACGGTACATCAAAACCGAATGCGTCACCCAGGCTGCGAGGGGCAGCATCGGCAATGATTCCGGATCGAACGTGTTACGCGGACCCGGCGTCAGCAACTGGGACATCTCGCTGTTCAAGAAATTCAAATACGGCGACAGCGAAAGCCAGTACATCCAGCTTCGAATGGAAGCGTACAACGCTTTCAACCACACGAACTGGTCCGGCTTCAGTAACGCGGCTCAGATCAATCCGGCTACCGGCGCGATCGTCAACACGACGGGCGTAAACGCCTTCGGCGCTCTGAATGCCGTTCGTGGTGTCGGCGCGCTGGGCGGTCCCAGGATCATCTCGCTGGCCGCCAAACTGTACTTCTGAGGAGGTCCGAATGACACGCTACCTCAGTTTGATCGTCGTTTGCCTGATCGCCGCCGGCGTCACATGGCTGATGGCTCAGGCTCCGGCGCCGAATCCCCGCGATGTGCGGCTCGTAGGCGACCGGTTCAAACCGCTGACGTTTGATGAAATGAATGCAGCGCAGCGAACGATGATCGAGCACCTCCTGAGCGGTCCGCGGAAAGGAACCGGCGGGCCGTTCAACGTTCTGCTGCGGAGTCCGGAGATGGGCGATGTCGTTCAGGAGTTTGGAGCGAAGATGCGGTTCGGGTCTTCGCTTCCGCCAAAACTGAACGAGATGGCCATCATCATCGTCGGACGGCACTGGACGTCGCATTACGAGTGGAACGCTCACCGCGCTGCGGCAGCGCAGGCGGGTTTGAACGAATCGATCATTCAGGCGATTGCCCAGGGCAAGCGTCCTGCGCCGATGGATGCGGACGAAACGATTATCTACAACTTCGCCACCGAATTGCTCAACACCAAACAAGTCGGCGATGCCAACTTCAAGGCTGTTAAAGACCGGTTCGGTGAACGGGGCGTAGTGGATCTGATCGGCGTGATGGGTTATTACCAGTTGGTATCGATGCTCCTCAATGTCGATCGGCATCCTCTGCCGGCCGGCGCGAAGCAGGAACTCCAACCGCTGAAGTGACGAGGGGGCGGCCCCCGCGGGGGTCGCCCCACAGGTTTACGGAATCAGGACGACTTTTCCCGTTGTTCTCCTCCCAGCCAGGGCTTCGTGGGCCTTTGCAGCTTCTTCGAGTGGGAAGGCCTGATCGACTTTGAATTTCAGTTCACCGCTCAAAAGCCACCGAAACAGGTCGGACGACCGTGAAAGTACCTCGTCGCGCGTCATCGCATAGTGGGTTAGCGAAGGCCGGGTGAGGAACAGAGAGCCCTTCCCCACCAGGACCGCCGGATCCACCGGCGGCACGGGTCCGCTCGAATGCCCGTAGAGGACCATGTAACCGCGCGGACGAAGACAATTCAGACTCCTGTCGAAAGTGCTCGCGCCGACCGAGTCATAGACCACATCCACGCCTCGCGGTTCCAACCGTTTCACTTCGGTCTCGAAGTCATGTGTGGAATAAACGATCGTCGCGTCCGCTCCCGCGGCACGGGCCAGTTCGGCTTTCGAGTCGCTGCCGACGGTTGCGTACACGGTCGCACCGCAGTTCTTTGCCACCTGAATCAGGAGGAGTCCGACACCGCCCGCGCCCGCGTGGACGAGCGCTTTGTGTCCGGCTTTGAGAGGAAACGTATTGTGCGTCAGATAATGCGCGGTCATACCCTGCAGCAGGATTGCGGCACCGAGATGAAAATTCACGTGATCCGGCAGCTGCACCAGCCTCCATGCCGGCACGACGGCATATTCCGCGTACGAGCCCATCGTCATTGCATATGCAACACGATCGCCCACTTTTACTTCCGTCACACCTTCGCCGACGGAAGTTACGGTTCCCGCGCCTTCGTGGCCGGGCGTGAATGGAAGCGACGCGGCCTTTGAGAGGCCGGATCGAAAGTAGATGTCGATGAAGTTCAGACCTGCCGCTGCGATCTTGACGACCGCTTCGCCCTTGCCGGCTGCCGGCGCCGGCGCGTCTTCGTAATGCAGGACTTCGGGCCCGCCGTAGTTATGGATGCGTATGGCCTTCACGCGGGTCAGTGACGATCGATGAATCCCGAGAGGCTCGCGACGATCGTCAGCAGTTCTCCGGGTTCGACAGGTTTGGCGACGTGCATCTGATATCCGGCCGCAAGCGATTTCACGCGGTCTTCGATTCGGGCGAAGGCGGTGAGCGCGACGGCTGGAATCTTTTGCCCAAGCGGGCGTTCGTATTCGCGGATGCGACGAATGAACTCGTAACCATCCACATCGGGCAGGCCAATGTCGGAGATCAGGATCTCCGGCTTCCACTCGAGGAAGGACTCGAATCCCTTGTCCGCGTTCAGCATCAAAGGAACTTCAAGCGCTTTCGCTTCCGCCGTCACATCCAGCTTCCCCGCGCGCAGCATTCGGACCCACCCGAGAACCGCCGTCAGGGGCGTGCGCAGTTCGTGACTGATCGTCGCCAGGAATTCATCTTTGACCCGGTTCGAGAACTCCGCTTCCTGACGGGCCTTTCGCGCTTCGTCCAGGGCCTCGAGCCGCTGCTGCTCGACATCTTTCTGCTGTGTAATGTCGCGCGCAATATGGGATACGGCGATGACCTTTCCCTCACCGTTTCTTATGGGGAACACCGTCAGGGAAACGGGAAAGCGTTCTCCGCTTTTGCGGACCCGCTCGGTTTCGAAGTGGTCGATGCGCTCGCCGCGTCCGATACGTTTCAGAATGTCCTCTTCTTCATGCGGCCGGTCGAGCGGAATGAGAAGACCCATGTGCTTGCCGATGATCTCCATGGCCGGATAACCATAAACACGTTCTGCCGCCTCATTCCAGCTGACGATAGTGCCTTCAAGCGTTTTACTGATGATGGCATCTTCCGCTGATTCAACGATTGCAGCCAGGTGATACTGGCTGAAGTCTTGTCCGCTGCTCGACATAACTGGATGTACTGATTGTTATTGGGGCGGGGCAGTCTTCGCAACAGGGATTTTCAAGAGATGTTGGCATAATCAAGAGATGGACAATAGATATCCCATCGGACAATTCACCTGGACCGGTAGCAATTCTCCGGAGCAGCGAGCCTCAGCCATTGCCGACATCGAAGCCGCGCCGCGGAATATGCGCAATGCCATTGCCGGCCTGAATGACAGCCAGCTCGAGACGCCATACCGGGACGGCGGGTGGACCGTGAGACAGGTCGTCATCATGTGCCGGACAGTCACATTAACAGCTACATCCGGTTCAAATTCGCGCTGACCGAACACGAACCCACCATCAAGCCGTACGACGAAGCGATGTGGGCGAATCTCGTCGATGCAAGAAGCGCTCCCGTTGAGCCGTCTTTGAATCTGCTGGCGGGATTGCATTGCCGGTGGACACTTCTCCTGAGGTCGCTGTCGGAGGACGACGTGAAACGCCGGTTTTTCCACCCTGAACTCGGTGTCGTCACCATCGATCAATACATCGCTCTCTATTCGTGGCACAGCAGGCATCACGTCGCGCACATCACCACACTGCGCAAAAACAACGGCTGGTAAGAAAAGAGTTGCGGGGTTACTCCTTCTCGTATGGATGCCCCAACGCGCGCGGTGCGCGTGAGGTACCGATGAAGCCCGCCAGAACGACGATCGTAAGGACGTAGGGAATGATCTGGATGTATTCCACACGAACATTCGGAATAACGCCCTGCATCTGGATGGATGCAGCTTCGGCAAAACCGAACAGGAGACAGGCAAGCATCGTCTGAACCGGGCGCCACTTGCCGAAAATCAGCGCGGCAAGCGCGATGAAACCCCGCCCGGCGGTCATGTTCCTCGTGAACAGGGATGACTGGCCGATCGCCAAATACGCCCCACCTAGCGCCGCAAAAGCGCCCGACAGCAATACGCCTGCATAGCGGATCCGAGCCACACTCACGCCAGCCGTATCGGTGGCTTCAGGATTCTCACCGGCAGCGCGCAAACGCAATCCAAACGGCGTGCGATACAGGACGTACCAAACAGCGGGAACCATAGCGAATGCCAGCACGATGGGTACGTTCGGCATGAGATTGTCGCGCGGAATCTGCGGTGTGGATCCGGTCGATTGAAACAGCGCGCCGCTCAACAACGTGGGGACGCCAAGCATAAGGATGTTGATCGCAGTTCCTGTGACCACCTGATTGGAATCGAACCGGATGCAGGCCACGGCGTGAATGGACGCGACGAACATGCCCGCCCCGATTCCGGCCAGCAGCCCGATCCATGGATCTCCAGCATAGTGCGTCACGGCCGCGCTCGTGAACGCGCCCGCAAGCATGAGCCCTTCGAGCGCGATATTGATGACGCCTGCGCGCTCCGAAAACAGACCGCCGAGAGCAGCCAGCAGCAGAGGTGTCGCGAGGCGAATCGTCGAAAAGAGGATTGAAAGGCTGAGAATGTCCGCCATGATCGCCTATTTTTGCGCTCCCCCGAGTTTGCGCCGGAACAGCGCTTCAGCAGCAACAAAAAGGATGACCAGCGCCTGCAGAATCAGAACCAGATCTTTGGAGACTTTCTCCGTGAAGATATCCACGAACAGGCCGCCCCTGGTCAATGCGCCGAAGAACAGGGCTGCCAGCAACACGCCCACGGGATGATTGCGTCCGAGAAGCGCCACCGCGATTCCCGTAAAACCATATTGGGGTGAAAAGCCCTGGTAGTAACGATAGCGATGGCCAAGGACCTCGTTGATCGCAACCATACCCGCCAGTCCTCCCGATACGGCCATGGCAAACACGATCTGCTTTTTTACCAAGATCCCGCCGTACTCTGCCGCACTGGGATTTGCGCCGGTCGCGCGGATCTCGTAACCCCATTTCGTGCGCCAGAGAAAGACATAAACCAGCGCGCACGCGATGATGGCGAGGACAAACGCAACGTTGAGCGGAATCCGAGCCGGGAGTCCGGGAATGATGTCGCCAAGACGAGGTATGTGGGCAGCGGCGCCAATCGGAAACGTTTCGAGAATGGGGTCGCTCGGCTCCTTGAAATAGGTCTGCGTGAGCGCGCTCGCAACACCAACGGCGATGAAGTTCAACATGATCGTATTGATGACTTCGTGCGACCCGAATCTCGCTTTCAAGATTCCCGGGATCGTGCCCCAGAGCGCGCCGCTCATGATCGCCACAACGCATGTCAGCGGAATCAGAATCCACGCAGGGCTTGTGGCGAAGGCAATCCCGGCGCACGCTGTCGCGAAAGCTGCGACCGTCAACTGGCCCTCAGCCCCGATATTGAGCAACCCGCAACGGAATCCGACTGCAACCGCCAGACCGGTGAAGACGAGCGGCGTTGCATAAAACAAGGTGTAGCCGATGCCGTCCGGCCAGGAGAGGGCGCTGCCGATGAGGAGGCGGTACGTCTCGATGGGATCGTCGCCGATGATCGCCACGATGACACCTCCAACCACGAACGCGGCGAAGATCGCGATCAGCGGGTACAGAAGCTCACGAAGTAGTTTCACGATCCTCCGCTTCCGCGCGTCATCATGAGTCCAATCTCTTCCTTCGTCGCGCGCGACGGATCCACCTCGCCTGCAATGCGTCCGTCATAGATCACCAGCAACCGGTCCGCGAGGGCCGTGACTTCTTCCAGTTCGGCCGACACCAGCAGCACGGCGCACCCGGAGTCTCGAAGGCCGAGGAGCTTGCGATGGATAAACTCGATCGCGCCGATGTCCACGCCCCGCGTCGGCTGCGACACCAGGAGCAGCTTCGGCGGCAGCCCGAATTCGCGACCGATGATGAGTTTCTGTTGATTCCCTCCGGATAGCGCGCGCGCCGGAAGTTCGGCGTTCGCCGGACGCACATCAAAGTCCTGAATCAGCCGCGTCGCATGGCCGCGGATCGCGGCGTCGCGCAGCATGACGCCGCCGCGGCGGGACACCGCAGGCTCGCGGTAATGAACGCCGAGTATCGAGTTCTCCGCAAGACTCGAATCCAGAAGCAGGCCGCGCCGATGTCGATCTTCCGGAATGTGGGCAATACCGGCCTGATTGCGTTCACGCGCGCTGAGCGCCGAAATATCTTTCCCCCCGAACTCCACACGGCCGCTCACATGACGCGGCTCGATGAGACCCGCCAGGGCTTCGATCAATTCGGTCTGGCCGTTTCCTTCAACGCCTGCGATACCGACGATCTCGCCCGCGCGGACATCGAACGTGACGCCGTGGAGCCGATGCCCCGCAGAAAGCTGCCGCACGCTGAGAACAACAGCGCCCGGGTTCGCCGGCGTCTTCTCGACGCGCAGCAGAACCTCCCGCCCAACCATCAATCGAGCGAGTTCTCCTGCAGTGGTTTCGGCAGTCTTCCGCTGCCCGACGACTTTGCCGTCCCTCATGACGGTCACTTCATCCGACAGCGCCAGGACCTCCTCGAGCTTGTGCGTGATGATGACGATCGTCTTTCCCTGCGCGCGCATTCGCCTCAGAATCTGAAAGAACTCTTCCACTTCCTGAGGTGTCAAAACCGCCGTCGGTTCGTCGAGGATAAGAATGCGGGCTTCACGGAAGAGCGCCTTCAACAGTTCAACACGCTGCTGTTGTCCCACCGACAAAGTCTCGATGATTGCTGCCGGATCGATTGCCAGATGAAACTCTTCGGACAGCTTACGAATGCGCTGATGCGCGCCGGCCATGTCCAGAGCCATCATTGAGCCCGGCTCGGCCCCAAGAACGATGTTTTCAGCGACCGTCATGGTGTCCACGAGCATGAAGTGCTGGTGGACCATTCCGATCCCGAGCGCGATGGCGTCGTGCGGCGAATGGATCGACTGCGGTTTCCCGTCGACCAGAATCTCGCCGCCGTCGGCGCGATAGAAACCGTACGCGATTTTCATCGCAGTCGACTTGCCGGCGCCGTTTTCGCCGACGATTGCATGAATCGATCCGGGATGAACCGTGATATTCACGCCATCGTTGGCGCGCACGTTTCCAAAGCGCTTCGTGATGTTTCTCAGCTCCAGCATTTCCTTACTGGCTGCGCCCTGTCGGGCTTGCATTCGCTCCGCTCATGTCCATCGCGTTGGTGACCTTGATTTGTCCGTTGATGATCTTCTGCTTTGCGGCTTCCACCGCTTCAACGGTTGCAGGGGAAACAAGACTCTTGTTGTAATCGTCGAGCGAATACCCGACGCCGTCGTTTTCGAGGCCGTAGACATGCACGCCGCCGATCGCGCGGTTTTCCACGCGATCCCGCACGATCTGATAAACCGCATTGTCGACGCGCTTGACCATGCTCGTGAGGACGAAGCCGGGCTTGACCCAGTTCTGATTGGAATCGACGCCGATCACGAACTTCAGCGCGCGCCCGTCCTGACCCTTGCCGTACTGTTCGGCGGCATCGAAAGCGCCAAGCCCCGAATTGCCGGCTGCCGCGAAAATCACGTCTGCGCCTTTTTCAATCTGTGTCCGGGCGAGTTCCTTGCCTTTCACCGGATCGTTCCAGGCGGTATCGGTGACGCCGATGTAGTTCGGTATGACGCGCACAGACGGGCTCACCGCCTTCGCGCCTTCTTCATATCCGACAGCGAACTTGTGAATGAGCGGAATGTCCATGCCGCCGACAAAGCCCAGAATGCCCGACTTCGATGTCATGGCAGCGATCATGCCGACAAGGTAAGCCCCTTCGTGCTCCTTGAAAATCAGCGATGCCACATTCGGAAGCTGGCTGACGCCGTCAACGATCGCGAAGTTCAGGTTGGGATAGTCTTTTGCGACGGCTTCGATGTGCGGCGTCTGCGCGAACCCGACACCGATGATGAGTTCGTAATTCTCCTCGGCAAATGCCCTCATCGCGGGCTCGAGCGACGTCGCATCGCCCGGCTCGGCGTCGCGCAGAACGATGGGTAAATCTTTTGCGGCGCGACTGACACCCTGCCATGCGGCGGCGTTGAAAGACCGATCATCCTTGCCGCCGATATCGAAAACGATCCCGACGTGGACCTTCGACGCGTTGTCACTCGATGCGGAATCCGCCGGCCGGCAGGCGGCGCACACGGCGCACAGGACGACGAGCAGAAGCCTTGTCGTCACTTCTGAAGGCCCTTCCCCTCGCGAACGGTGACAAGCTGCCCGGCGGCGACATTTGCGAGACGATCGATCTGACCGCTCGGCCACGTGATCTCGATGCTGTCGGCCTGAGCGCGGTTTCCGAGACCGAAAGTCAGCACGAGTTCACTCTGCGACAGATAGCTGGAGCCGCTGCGCATCATCTGCCACTGTCTGTCCGGACCGGCATTGACCTTCACGACGGCTCCGATTCCGTTTCGGTTCGAACGTTCGCCTGCAAGCCGAATTCGCACGCTCTTATTGGTTCCGGAATCGTTGCGGAAGAGCCTGGCGGCACCGCCATTGACCGTCATGAGCAGATCCAGGTCGCCGTCATTGTCGATGTCTGCATAAGCGGCGCCTCTCGCGACTCTGGGCGCGGCGAATTCCGGTCCAAGAGCTTTCGTGACGTCCGTGAACTTTCCGCCGCCGTTGTTCCGGAAGATATGCGGCGGCTGCGCGTATTTGATGCGTGACTGGATACGTTCGATATCCGCTTCGATGTGGCCGTTGGCGACGAATATGTCGAGCCATCCGTCAAGGTCGTAATCGAAGAAGAAGCACGCGAAACCCAGTGTCAGCAGACTGGCGCGGCCGACTTCTGAGCGTGGAGCTTCGTCGACGAAGAGACCGCTCCCTTCGTTGTGATACAGCGACAACATCTGGTTCGAGAAGTTGCTGATGATGACGCTCGGTCTTCCGGATCGATCGTAATCCGCCGCATCCACACCCATTCCGGCGCGCGCAACGCCGTCTTCACTGAACGCAATTCCGGAGAGAACGCCGCGATCCGAGAAGCTTCCCTTGCCGTTATTAACGTAGAGCTTGTTTGGCTGCGTGTCGTTCGCCAGAAGAATGTCCGGCCAGCCATCCATATTCTGGTCCAGGATGGCAACGCCGAGCCCCTTGGACGTGGCGTCCTGCAGACCCGCTTTCGCAGTGACGTCGCTAAAAGTTCCGCTTCCGTTGTTTCTCCACAAACGCGGGGATGCTCCCTTGTATGACTCCGGCGTGCAGTAGGATTTGCGGGACCCGTCGAGCGTGCAATGGATGTCTTTGTCGATGGACCACTGCACGTAATTCGCGACGACCAGGTCCAGTTGCCCGTCCTTGTCGTAATCCACCCAGGCCGCGCTCGAACTGAATTCATCCTTGCCACCGAGCCCTGCGGCGGCGGTGGCATCAGTGAAAGTTCCCTTTCCGGTATTGCGGAAAAGCCGGCTCTGACCGAGCGCCGTTATGAAGATGTCGTCGGCCCCGTCGTTGTTGTAGTCGCCGATGGCCGCGCCCATCCCATAAATTTCGACTGCGAGCCCGGCGGTCCGGGTCACATCGATGAACGTGCCGTCGCGGTTGTTTCGATAAAGCTGCGGCGTGCTGCCGCGACGTGGCTGGCCAGGCCAGGTCGTGCCGTTGACGAGCAGAATGTCCTGCCAGCCGTCTCCATCGAAATCGATAAAAGCGCAGCCCGGACCAAGAGTTTCCGGAAGGTACTTTTTACCGAAGGCGCCGTTGGTGTGGACAAAACGGATACCCGCCTTCGCAGTGACGTCGGTGAAACGGATCGCAGGCGTCTGGCTCTGCAGCATCAACCACAGAGACACAAAAACACAGAGACCTCTCATCAGTTCGACCCCGCATGTTCGTGGATCGCCTGACGCTCGTTATTGTCCGCAGGATTGCTGAGACGATACGGTCCGGTGATCGCCTGCGCAGACTCGTCTGCCTTGAAACGCAGATACCGTTTCTCGTGCTCGCGGGCTTTGTCTTCCTGTCCAAGGCCGTTGTAGCAAAGCATCAGGTTGTAATGCGCCTGGATATCCTCCGGATCAATGGTCAGTACGTACTGAAACTCCTTGATCGCGTCGGCGTATTTCCGCAGCAGGAACAGAGTGCGTCCCGCGTCGTTACGAACCACCCGGTCTCGCGGATATTGGGCAAGCACTCGTCTGTATCGATCCAGCGCTTCTTCATACTTGCCCTCACCACGAAGTGTTCTGGCATAGAAGAAATTCGCGCGCGCCAGATCGGGGCTCAAGGCAAGAGCGCGCTCGAGGACTTCTTTCGCTCCTTCAAGGTTCCCTTCCTGCACGCGGACACGACCGATGTTGACCCAGCCGTCGGGGTTCTTCGGATCGATCTCCGTTATTTTCGTGAATGCCGCTTCAGCGTTTTTCAGGTCACCCTGCAGGAAGAGACCGATGCCGTAATCATTCCACCGCGTCCAGTCGTCGGCCTTCAGAACGGTCTGTGGTGAAGGTAAGGCTCCGGCCGAACCGGCGACACGGATCGTTTTTTCGTCCTGAGCAATGGTGATGATCGGCAGGTCCGGGATCTTCTTCAGCTTCCCCGAAACGCGACTCGTATCACCGGTGAAGATCCAGCGCCCATCGTCGTAGTGCGGCGTATGGGGCTGGCCTTCCGAATCGCGGATGCCGGCATAGGCGAATTGCGTGTTCCACCACGCGAACTTTCGATAGTGCAGTCTGGCTTTCAGATGGATCTTGTCGCCGGCATTTTTCGGTATCTGCAATCTGTAACGGACAGTGTCTGCCGCGCCCGGTGGAATCAGCCTCGTGTATACGAGCGCGCGAGTCGACCAGGCGTTTCGTTTGTTGATCGGGTTTCCGTGCCCATCAACCTGCAGCGATCGATAGAAATGCGCGGTCTTGTCGACCGGACCGCGTCCTTCATCATCGACCTTTCCACTCCAGAAGATGACCTGGCCCTTGTCGTCGACGGCCTGAAGCTCGACCCACACGTCGAATGCGTCGACGGTTCCTCCCGGAAAGAAGTGGCCGACCTTTCGAGTTCGGACGACGACATCGACGCGCGCAGAGTCGCCGCGCCGGACAACCGCGTCAACGCGGTCGAGTGGGGCCGTTATCGGTGTCGCGGGATGTGTTGCGGCGCCCTGGCCTGCGACTGCCGCGTCTGCCTCTTCACCAACGGCAAATGTCGTTGCCATCTCCTGAGGCGCGTCCAGCGTCGTGCTCACAGGCGACGCCGACGAAACGGAGAAAATGTCCACAGTGACGATGTTGTCTTTCAGGAATTTCTCAACGACGTCGAATTGCTCCTTGTCTTCGTTGGCAATAGGCAAGGCCGTGTTTGCGCCGGGAAACCGGTGCGAATGAACCATTCCGTTCACATTGCCCAGGTCGTTCGAGGGAACCAGGGGCATGTGGCAATCGACGCATCTCTGCGACTTGGGCGGATAGTAAAAGGATCGGGCGCCCTGACCGGAAACGCCGCTGGCCTGCCAGGCGTCGTAATCGTTGAAGCCGCGGAACCATCTGTAATTGTTCACAGGAACGTCGAGATGCACTTTGTGACAGCTTGAACAGAAGTCCGCCGTCTGACTCCTCACGAACGGCTTCATGAAAGCCCGGCGATGCGGCTCGGGATTTACCCGCACAACGAAGTCGTGTATGGCTCGCACGACCTTGTTCTCGCTCGTGGCAAGGTCATGAAGAGCCGGATACTCGTGCACGTAATCGCCCTGCCCCATGGTGCTCTTCACCGCAACGATCGAGTGGCAGGAAACACAGCCCAGTCCGGCATGGGCCTCGGGCTTGTCGATGAAATTCGCGACTGGCTGCTCCATCATGCCGCTGAACAGCACAGCCGGATCATGACAGCCGGCGCACCACTTGGGTGAACGAGTGCCGTTGACCTCCTGCATGTACTCGATGCTTTTCCGGTACCACTGATTGTTGAATGAGGAAAACCTGTGAGCGGAACTCGACCACTGCTTATAGATGTCGGAGTGGCATCGCTCGCAAGACTGCGATCCCATGAAGTATTTCGAGGGGATCGTCTTGCCGTCGTCCGTCTGGGCGGAACTCGGAAAGAACAAGCCTTTCGGTCCGTCGCCTTCGCCGTCCATGGCCGCGGGAGGCATTTCCGGATTGTTAATCACATGGCCCGACTGCCAGGCGATCGTCCGAACGGCCCATGCGCCGGCCGCAATCCCCGCGGCTGCCAAAGCAACCACCCCATAAGCCAGACCTCTGCTGCGAATACGCAGCCAATGCGCTGCGAGGAGCGCGGCGCCGATCACGCTCGCAGCGATATGGCCGTTGAGCCAGCCGGAGTATGGACGGGCTGTGCCGGTGAACACCAGAACAAGTCCGATCGCCGCTCCTGCGGCGAGGAGAATCCATGCTGGAAGCGCCACTCGCCTGAAGCCCCGGCGATTTCCGACAAACACAAAGGGGATCACAATCGCCAATACCAGGCCGGCTGCGAGATGCAGGAGGACGGCAGCAACGTATGCGAGATTCGCCTCTGGAAGCGCGTAGAGCCAGACGCCGGTCAGCGCCAGAACCGAAACCAGAACGGATTTCAATTTGGATGTCATATAACTGCCCGTGAATTATCCAGAATTTTGCACCGCGATTTCAGTAATATCGTTGCCACTCATGAAAAAGAAGATGTTACGGCGAACCTTCATCGCGGGTTCGGTCCTGGCGGGCATCCATACTGCATTCGGCGCTCAAAAAGCGCCGGAGTCGGCCGGGACTGCGGATCCAGCGCTCATCGAAAACCTCGTCGCGGCGTATCGAATCCTGGCCCAGCAGGAAGTGCTCGACGGCTTCGGCCACGTCAGCGCGCGGCACAATCGAGCAGCGAATCGATTCATCATGTCTCGGTCGCTTGCGCCGGAACTGGTGACCGCCGGCGATCTCATCGAGTTCGATCTCGACGGTAATGCCGTTGACGCGAAAGGCCGGGCGTTGTATTCCGAGCGCTTCATCCATGCCGAGATTTATCGCGCGAGACCCGATGTGCACGCTGTGGTTCACAATCATGCCGCGTCTTTGATTCCGTTTAGCGTGACGACGGTGCAGCTGCGGCCCATGTATCACATGGCTTCATTCATCGGGAACGGCGTACCGATCTTCGATATCCGCAAGACGTTCGGCATGACCGACATGCTCGTCAGCGATTCCGCGAAAGGCCGCGCTCTCGCCCAGGCCCTGGGCGACAAAACCTGCGTACTGATGCGCGGGCACGGCGTGGTCGTCACGGGGCCTTCCATTCAACATGCCGTGGGGCGCAGCGTTTACCTCGATATGAATGCGAAGGTGCAGGCACAGGCGATGGCTCTCGGCGGAACCGTCACATACCTCGATCCGCAGGAAGCGCAAAAGATGATGGAGGCCGGGGAGAATCGGGGCTACGAGCGGCCGTGGGAGTTGTGGAAGGCTAAGGCAACAAGTAAGTAACGACAAATTCCGGGACGGTTGCGTCGTTTCCCTAATTCGGGCTTTTCAAGAATTAGGGAAACGACGCAACCGTCCCGGAATTTCTCCTCTATTCGGGGGCTTTGCACACCTCCACGAGGCAGATTGAATACGTCGAATTCCGGCCGGGAGGCGGCACTTCAAGCCCCTTCTCGGTCATAAGCTTTCGCAGCAGCGCTGCCGTTTCCGGATGTGGGATCGCGGACTGCACGCCGACTCGCACCAGCCCTTCAGCCCAATCCAAAGGCAGCCAGCCGTAGCCGACCAGCGGGCCGGCGCGCGTATCGCGGCTTCCTTTATCGCGGACATCAAGCTTCGCGCCTTTGTCGACCAGCATCTGCACGACTTCGTTATAACCCTTGTGCGCTGCGCCATGGAGTGCGCGGCGTCCATTCGAATCGACGGCATTCGGATCGATACCGAGGTCGAGGCACAGTTTCACTGCCTCGATGCTTTCCTCTTTGCTCCACTGATGAGTAATGCCTTCAACCCAGCCGATTCCGGAGGCAACCGCCAGCGCCGTCACGCCCTGCTTCGTCGCGAGCAGCGGGTCGGCGCCGCGAGCCAGCAGAAGCTTCATGAGTTTGATATCACCCGACTGCGCGGCGCGAAGAAACGGCGTCGCTCCATCTTCACTCAACCATTGATTGGTGAACACGGTTCGCGTTTCCGTGCTGTCGAGAGAACGCGCATTCACGTTGGCGCCTTTGTCGAGGATCTTCGTGATGAACTCCAGGTGATCGATGTCCGGTTTGCGTGTGGGGTAATCGCCGCCTTCGATGTTTCTGTTGTCGGTCGCGATGTAGAGCGGAGTCCATCCGCCTTTGTTCGCAAGATTGACGTCGGCCCCATGATCGATGAGGTAAGAAGCAAACTTATAGTGACGGTTCTGCGTGGCAGTCAGGAGCGGTGTCCAGCCGTAACCGGACATCTGATTGATGTCCGCCCCTGCGGCAAGCAGGATCTTCGCGGACTCGAGGTCTCCCTGCCGCGATGCAAACACGAGCGGCGTCAAACCGCCGCCTCCGCCTTCCTGCCTCGGAGCCGGAGCATCATCATCGTCATCTGCCGGTGGAGCCGGAGGCAGAGCAGCAGCGGGCGGTGTCGCTGCGGTAGCGGTAGCTGTAGCTGTAGCTGCGGGCGGTGTCGCGGAGACGCGGGCACGACGGCCGCCGCCTTCGATTCGCGATTGCGCTTTGATGTCCGCGCCGTTGTCGACGAGGACTTTTACGGCAGCCGGATGCTCCTGTTCGATGGCCCACATTAATGGTGTCGTCTGGCGAACGGCATCTTTGGCGTTCACGTTGGCGCCGTTATCGATCAGAGTCTTCACTGCAGCGGGATTGCCGTTGTGCGCCGCAAGCATCAGAGGCGTCTCACCATTGGGACCCGCCTCGTTTGCGTCGGCGCCGGCCTTGATCAGCCGTTCGATCATCGCGGCATTGCCGCCGAGGCTCGCCAGGTACAACGGCGTCGCACCGGCACGATTCGCGACTTTGATCTTTGCTCCCGATCGAATCAGCAGGTCTGCCGTTTCCAGATCCGAACGGTACACAGCCCAGTGAAGCGCGGTCGCGCCGTCGGCCTGAGGAGCGTTGACGTCTGCTTTCTGCTGAATCAGGGCGCGGACGGCGGCCTTATCACCCTTCATCACGGCATCTGCGACATCGCTTCGGCCCGCAGCGAAAGAAGCAGCCGACAGCGAAAGAACGACTGCCGCTGTTGCGATTGTTCGTTTCAGGTTCATAGTTTTTCGAGCCTCCCGGTGCTGTCGCCAATGCTTTCCTGATGAATGTCGAACATATCGAGAACGCTGAGCAGCAGGTTGCCGGTGCTGACGGTCTTGCTTGGATATCCCAGGTGCCGGCCGCCCTTCAGTTTTCCAGACGCGCCGCCAAGCAGGACGTGCGGCACATCGTAATGGAGGTGCTGATTCGAATTGCCCATATTGGTTCCGTGCAGGATCAGCGTGTGATCCAGGATCGTCCCGTCGCCTTCGCGGATCGACTTCAGCTTGTTTGCGAAATACGCCGTGCACGCGATGTGATAACGATTCAATTTGGAGTACTCCTGAATCGTCTCCGGCCGTTCCGCATGATGCGAAAGGCCGTGGAACCCACCGTTCGCGCCGCTGGCGGGATAGGCGCGGCCGGTCAGATCGCGCGCCCCCAGCAATGTCGAGACGCGAGTGATGTCGCCCTGGAAGGCAAGCGCGTTCAGATCGAATTGCAGTTTGATGTGTTCGTCGAACGTTTCCGGCACGCCGGTTGGCACAGTGGACGCGGGCGTGGCGCTGGACGCCTGCGCCGCATTCTGCAGCCGGCGTTCGATCTCGCGCACGTCGGTCATATATTCGTCGAGGCGCCGGCGGTCGCTCGCTCCGACCTGATTCTTCAACCGGGCAAGGCTGTGCGTGACCAGATCCAGGATGCTGCGATCCTGTTCTCTTCGAACTGTGCGCTCGGACGCCGTACTGCCGTCACCGAACAATCGCTCGAAGACGATCTGCGGATTGATCTCCATCGGGTTCGGACGCGTCGGCGACGACCATGAAATCGAATTCGTGTAGGCGCAGCTGTAGCCTTCGCCGCACGTGCTCGAACTGCCCTGCGGATCGTCGATACCCATCTGAAGAGACGGCAGCAACGTATCCTGGCCGATCTTCTGCGCGATCATCTGATCGATCGTCGTTCCGTTGTAGACGTCAGCGCCCGCAGTTTTCCTGGGTTTGTTCGCGCACAGGAATGCCGAGGCAACCCAGTGATCAGCGCCCGTGGCGCCCGGAGGCGGCTCGGCGGACTTACAGTGCAGACCGCTGAGGATCACAGTGTGGTCGCGAAGCGGTTCCAGCGGAATCATGACCGGAGAGAACTCGAAGCCCGTTCCTTCCTTCTTGGGCACCCAGTAACCGGGAGCCATGCCATGCGGATAAAAGATCGCTGTGAATCGCGGCTTCACGTTCGCCGCGGTATTTCTTAACGGAGTCTGCGCCGGAAGCATCGCTTCCAGAAACGGCAGACCAATCGTCACACCGGCGCCATGGATGAAGGTCCGGCGGGAAAGGTGTTTCCTGGTTATGAACATAGTCTCGACTCCTAGTTGTCCGTGGACGCCACTTTCATGTTCATCGTGAATGGCGCGCTTTTGACGATTCCCATGACAATCGATGAAAAACGGTAATTATTGCGTTCCGCATCCTTCACGATCGCGCGGACCAGCGGCATATCGTAATGCTCAACACCGCGGCCGAGGCTGTAGATCATCAGCTTTTCCGTGATGACTCGCACAAATTGCGGCGAGTATTTCATCAGCGCATCGCGCAGACCTGCCGGACCGTTGACTCGCGTGCCGTCGACAAGCTGGCCCGATGCATTGATCTCAACGCCGGTGTCCGTCGTGCGCCACAGACCAATGCCGTCGAAGTTTTCGAGCGCGAATCCGATCGGGTCCATGATCTTGTGGCAGCTCATGCACGGCTCCACCGCGCGATGCTTTTCCATTTGCTGGCGTAGTGAGAAGACCTTGCCCGGTTCGTTCTTTTGGTCCTCGAGCTTGGGCACGACCGGCGGCGGGTCGGGCGCATTGACGCCCAGAATCTTTTGCATCACCCACTGGCCGCGCCCGACCGGCGAAGTCCGGAACGGTTGCGCGGAAACGACCTGCACGGCTCCCTTGCCGAGCAAACCGCGACGCGCATCGAGTTCGGGGCCGAGCGTCACACGCTGGAACTGGCTGCCATAAACATTGGGAATTCCATAATGCTTCGCCAGCCGCTGGTTGACGAATGTGTAATTCGCCGTGAGGAGATCCAGGACGTTCCGGTCTTCTCGAACGATGCTGCCGAAAAACAACTCGGCTTCACGACGCATGGCCTGGCGCAGGTTGTCGTCGAAGTCGGGGAATGTCGGCACGTCCGGATATGCAGCCTGCAGACCGCGGAGGTTCAGCCACTGTCCGGCGAAATTCGTGATCAGCGCATCCGCTTTCGGGTCGGCCAGCATCCGTTTGACCTGCTGCTGAAGCACCGACGCATCTTTCAGACGACCCTGGGATGCGAGACTCATCAGTTCTTCATCCGGACTGCTGCTCCACAGGAAAAACGACAGGCGGGACGCGAGCTCGAGGTCGCTGATCCGCCACGTCTGGCCCGTCGCAAGATTGGCCGGCTCCGCTTCGATGCGGTAAATGAATTTCGGCTCGGCAAGAATCGCGCGCAGAGCCATCTCGATGCCGTGGTCGAAGTCCGCGCCCTTCCGGCCGGCTTTGTAGATCTCCATCAAGCCTTCCATGTCTTCAGCATTGGCCGTTTGACGGAACGCGTGGCGCGCGAGATTGGAAATGATCTGTTGCGCGCAGCGTTCCTCATTCGCAGCGCTCGTTGGACGGCAAATGAAAATTTTCTTTCGTGCCGGTGTCTCCAGCGCGCCGACGGAATTGTACGGACCTTCGATGCGGACACTGCCGACATGCGGATAAAACGTGAAGCCCTCGATGCCGCCGGTCTCGATCGTGGTGCGCAGAAACGCCTTGTTGAGATCGTTGACCGGAGCGAGGTTCGTGGCGAGGAACGCGACGCCGATCGTGTGCGGGCCGGCCCTGGCCGAGAACTTCAGATCGATCGTGCCGGGCTCGCCCGTACCGCCTCGGGATTGGACGCCTCTGTCCCAATCGACGAGAGCGATCCGCTCGCCGTCGATACTCACTTCGAGTTTCTCGCCGCGTATGCCGCCGAACGTTCCGGAACCGCCCATGTTCCCTCTCTTCACGCTATAGATCTTCAGGGCGTATTCACCGTCAACGGGAAACTCATGGTGAATGATCGTGCCGCCGCGAGTGCCGAACGGCAGTCCTTCGACGTGATAGTTCTGCGTCGTGTCGACTGGAATCGTGTAAACAGTCTGAATCGGAGCGGTCACGTTGCCGACGGCGAGCCTGCTGATCTTACCTGCCGCGGAAATATACGCTTCGAGCAGCGCCGGCGAGAGCGTCAGCGCGCCGGCCATGTTGTCGAAGCCATGCGTGGAATCGTCGGAAGGCAGAAACTTCGAGGCATCGATGTCAACGGCCAGCAGGTCGCGGATGACGTTCGTGTACTCGGTTCGGTTCAATCGGTGGAGTCCCGGCGCCGGCATCTTTGCGACGGCCGTCCGATCCAGCTCATTTTCCAGCCACACGATCATCGACTCGAATGTCGCGGCATCCGGGCGCCGCATACCCGACGGCGGCATCATTCCAGCCCGAAGCTTGCGGACAATCTTTTCCCAGGCTTCCGGATCACTCTGAACGCGCGCCGGATCCAGTTTGTCGAATACCATCTTGCGGGCTGCTTCCGACATCTGGCCGCCGCCATTCCTCGCCTTTTCGCTGTGACAGGTGATGCAGTACTGGTCCAGAAGCGCCTTTTCCGCCGCGGCGCCTGAGACCGTCGAACCCGCGGACTGGGGTTGCCTCACTGTCTGGCCGGAAACCGCCACAACGGCCGACAGAAGAGCGATCGACCCTGCCACTGAGAGCTTTCTTTTCATGAGTACTCCGCAAGGAAATGCAAAGAAGTGATATAGCAGCGCGAGAATATACCAGAGCCGACAAAAAGGTCTAATGGATTGATACTATTGCGATAAAATGCACGCATGAAGTGGATTTATGAAGCCGGCTTGTGGCTCGCAGCCACCGCAATGCTCGCCGCAATGGCGTTCGGCGCCGGTCAGGACAGCGGACCCACCAAAGTAGAAAAAATCGTCAACACCACCTGCATGGGTTGTCACGAACTGCGTGTGATCCAGACCCAGGCTCTCGACGCCGCAGGCTGGAAAAGAGTCGTAGGTTCGATGATCGAAAAGGGCGCCCAGGTCGAAAAAGAAGACGTCCCGCTGCTCGTCAGCTATCTCGAAGAGAACTTCGGACCCCTGCCCGAGGGCCCTGCCAAACAGATCGTCCTCGAAAAGTGCACGATGTGCCACGATCTGAAGCGCGTCCGTCAACATTTTGCGTCCCCCGAGGAGTGGGCGGAGACGCTGGGCGCGATGGAGAACGAAGGGCTGATGGTCAATGACGAGGAGTACGAGGCGTTGTTGAGATATCTCGCGCGGAATTTCCGGCAGTAGGGGTCGGACCCTTGCTTTATCAGCTCGATGGGTCGGACCCCGAATTTCTTTGTGCCGCTTAGAGGTTCGGAAGCCTCCCCGTACTGTCTCCCTGCTTATCCTGATTAATTCCGTACATATCCAGGACGCTCAACAAAAGATTTCCGGTCGTCACCGTTTTCCGATCGAAATGGAGATGACGCCCGCCTTTGTGCTTGCCGTTCATACCGCCGATCAGGAAGTGAGGCACATCGTAGTGCTGATGCTGGTTGGAATTGCCCATGTTGGTCCCGTGCAGGATCAGCGTCTGATCCAGCAGCGTGCCGTCGCCGTCACGAGTTTCCTTCAGCTTGTTGGCCAGATAGGCAGTCGTGTACAGGTGATACCGATTCAGTTTGGAGTAATTCTTGATCTGCGCCGGATCGTCCTGGTGATGCGAACCACCATGGAAGCTGACGCTTACGCCGCCCTCCGGGAAGAGCGGGTCGTTCTTCGGGAACGGATACGTCTTGCCGGTCAGGTCGCGCGCTCCAAGCAATGTCACGACGCGCGTGATGTCGGCCTGCAGCGCGAGCGCCGCGAGGTCGTAATGTAGTTTGATGTGATCATCGAACACTTCCGGAATGCCGGATGGCTCCGCAATCTGGGGAACCGAACTCGACGCCTTCGCAGCGAGCTGCAGGCGTCTTTCGATCTCGTGGATTTCTTCCGTGTACTGATTGATGGTGCGTTGATCCGCGGAACCGAGAAACTTCTTGAGACTCTGCAATTCCGACCGGACTGAATCCAGGATGCTGCGGCTTTGCCTCATACGGGTGTTGCGCACCTCGGGTGTGGCGCCGCTGCCAAACAGCCGTTCGAACACGACCTGAGGATCAAGCTCCATCGGGAGCGGCGTGATGCCGGGGACTTCCTTGCCCTGATCGTCGCGGCCGGATCGCCATGAGATCGAGTTGGTGTAGGAGCAGCTGTATCCTTCACCGCAGTTGCTCGAACTGGAATTCGGGTCTTCCACGGCCAGCTGCAGAGACGGCAAAAGATTGTTCTGGCCGATCTTGTCTGCAATAACCTGGTCGATCGTGTTGCTGCCGACACTCGCATCGGAACCTGCCGTCTTGCGCGGTTTGATCCCGGTAAGAAACGCGGCGGCGACCCAGTGATCCGAGCCGGTCGTTCCCTCCGGCGCTTCAGCCGACTTGGACCAGAGGCCGGTGACGACGGTCGACTGGTCGCGAAGCTTTTCCAAGGGTTCCATGATGAAAGGCAGTTTCTCGGGAAGCGGGCCTTCCTTCTCAGGCTCCCAGTATCCCGGCGCCATGCCGTGGGGATAAAAAACGCCGACGAACCTGGGTTTGGAATTACCGGCGGGCGTCTGAGCCAGAGCCGTTGCCGCCGGGATCATTGCATCCAGCAATGGAAGAGCCAGCGTGACACCCGCACCGCGGAGGAAGGTACGACGTGGAATAGCGCGCTTGGTTATAAACATATGCTAGTTTCCTTTTGCATTATTAGACGGAACGCTCGTTTGCTGAATCTTCATGTTCGTCAGGAACGGTTTGCTTTTGACGATACCGAGAACGAGCGCTGAAAACTTGTTTCCGTTCTTCCCGGCTTCGCGGGAAATCGAACGGATCAGCGGCATGTCCTGATGATCCATGCCCCGGCCGAGGGCGTATGTCATTAGCTTTTCAACAGCCACTGATGCGAACTGATCGGAATAGCCGACCAGCCAGTTGCGGACTCCACCGGGACCATCGACCTTCGTGCCGTCGAACATCGACCCTGTCGCATCGATCGTGTTGCCTTCGTCCGTGGTGCGCCACGCGGCGATCGCGTCGAAGTTTTCGAGAGCGAATCCGATGGGATCCATCATGGCGTGGCACTGGATACAGTCGGACCGGACGCGGTGGTCCATCATCTTCTGACGCATCGAAGGTTGCTTGCTGTTCCCCGCGTTATCCGTCACTCGCGGCGGAAGCGGCGGAACGTCCGGCGGCGGATCCGGCGGCTTCATTCCAAGGATATTGGTCATGATCCACTTGCCGCGTGTTACGGGCGATGTGCGGTCCGGTTTGGCAGTGGTGACGAGAAGGGCGCCTTTGCCGGTGAGACCTTTTCGCACGTCCATGTCCGGACCGAGCGTAATTCGCCGGAACTGCGAGCCGTAGACGTTCTGGATCCCATAGTGCTTTGCCAGGCGTTCATTGACGAACGTGTAATCGGCGGTGAGCAGTTCGGTGATCGGACGGTCTTCGCGAACGACGTTGTCGAATAACAACTCCACTTCGCGGCGCATCGCCTGGCGGAGCGGATCGTCGAAGTCGGGAAAGAGCAGCGGGAGCGGAAGCTGCGCCGGCAAGCCGCGCAGGTTCAACCACTGTCCGGCGAAGTTATTGGCCAGCGCCTCCGCTTTCCTGTCCTTGAGCATGCGGCGGACCTGCTGTTCGAGAACGACGGGATCCTTCAATCGTCCCTGGCCGGCCACTCGAATCAACTCGTCGTCGGGACTTGTGCTCCAGAGGAAGAACGAAAGGCGTGAAGCCAGATCGAGATCGCTGAGGCGATAACTCTCGCCCGGTTTCAAATTCGCCGGTTCGGCTTCGATTCGATAAATGAATTTCGGACTGGCAAGAACGCGCGCGAGCGCCATCTCGATGCCGTTTTCGAAATCGCTTTCCTTCCGGCCGTCGCGATAGAACTCCATCAACGCATTCACATCTGCTGCGGCTGCAGGACGACGGAACGCTTTGGTCGCCAGGTTCGTGACGATCCTTCGCGCGCATGCAGTTTCATCGGCAACTCCGGTTGGCCGGCACGTGAAAATCTTTCGACGGCTGGGCGAGTCCACTGCCTGCTTCGCATTGAATGGACCTTCGATTCGAACCGTACCGACATGCGGGAAGTACGTGAAACCGGGCGTCGGGCCCGTCTGAACCGTGGGACGCATGAAGTGCCGGTCGAGATCGAGGACAGGAGCAAAGTTGGTCTGAAGGAACGTCACGCCCAGCATGTGCGGACCGGCTGTTGCATTGATTCGCAAGCGCATGCCACCGCGGCCGCCACCGTTACCGCCACCGCCGCCCTGATTCTGGTTTTGATTCTGAGCCTCCGCGGTCTGACCGGTGTTGGCTGCGGCACCCGGACGCGGACCGCAATTCCCCGCCTGCGTCCTGCCGCCACCCTGCCAATCGAGCAGCGCGATCCGTTCCGAATCCATAAGCACGACCAGCTTTTCGCAGGGAACCGAGCCGAAACCCGTGGGGGACATGTTGTCGCCGAAGATCGGGGTGATCGTGACCTGATATTCGCCATCCGACGGAAACACATGCTTGATCAGCATGCCGCCGCGCGTTCCGAACGGGAGACCTTCGATGTGATAGTCCTGCGACGTATCTTCAAGGGTTCTGTAGACATTCAACGAAGGAGTTGCCGCATCGCCGATCGCCAATCGGCTGATCTTATGGGCCGCCGACACGTACGCTTCGACCAGCGTTGATGAAATTCCCAATGCGCCCGCAATGTTATCGAATCCGTAGGTGGAGTCATCCGAGGGCAGGTACTTGCCCGGATCGATGTCCAGATCCAACAGGTCCTTGATCACGTTCGAGTATTCCGTCCGGTTCAACCTGTGGAGTCCCGGGGGAGGCGCATATGGGGCGCCTGTACGATCCAGTTCGTTTTCGAGCCATGTAACGAAAGCTTTGTAAGTTGCCGGTTCCGGCCGCCTGGCCTGTGCGGGCGGCATCATGCCGGCGCGGAGCTTGCGAACGATCACTTCCCAGGTTTCCGCGTCCTTTTCGACGTGAGCAATGTCGAGCTTGTCGAAATTGATTTTCCGGGCGGAATCCATACCTGCCCCCGCGGCGCGATCGCTGTGGCAGGTCTGACAATACTGAGTAACGATCGCCTTTTGCGCTGCGACCGAATCCGCCGTTGGAGCCGCAGCTCGATTCTGCTGCCCTGCGGTCTGCCCGTAGACGGCAAAAACGAGCGACATGGTTGCGATGCAACCAAGCAAAAGAAAGAGTTTTTTCATGAAGTGCCCCGGTTAATGGAAACCTGCAGAAACATTGGTATAAATTGACGGCGAAAGGATATCTTAAGGTCCTTGAGAACGTCCATTTGATATTTCAAAGTTCAGTACGTTTTGCGCGGCTGCCCGGATACATTAACCCATGCATTTTTTGCGATCTACGCGAGTTCTCGTGTGTGCCTTGACGCTGCTCGTCCCGGCCGCCGCACGGACACGTCCGCAGGCGGGCGCGGTGAGTTCCGTAGCCGACCTCGTCCAGAAGATTCAGGAGGATAAGGTCGCCCTTGCATACGACGAGAGTCATGGCTACCTGCGTTCGCTGCTCAAGACACTCGACATTCCGGTTTCGTCGCAAACCCTGGTGTTTTCGAAGTCAAGCCTGCAACTGTCTCAGATTGCGCCGGAGGCCCCTCGTGCCGTTTATTTCAACGACGATGTCTATGTCGGCTGGGTGAACCACGGCCAGATCATCGAGATTGCCGAGGTGGATCCCAAAATCGGGCCGGCCTTCTATGCCTTGACCCAGGAATACGATCCGTACCCGGAAATCAAAGCAGAAACGGAGAATTGTCTGGTTTGCCACGATACTTTCCAGACAAGCACTCCCGTTCCCCGGCTGCTGATGCTTTCGGTCCTGCCAAACCCGGCTGGAAACGCTCTCAAGGCGGCAGCGCTGATCACGAATGACCAGAGCCCGTTCCGCGAGCGATGGGGTGGATGGTACGTCACCGGCGCGCACGGCAAGCAGCGGCACCTGGGAAACACACTGGTTCGCACCAAACCCGACGACATCGACGACATGAAGCAGTTCGTTTCGATCATGGATCAGATCCCCCGCTCGAACTTCGTGGATCTGACGTCGGGCTTCAAATTCGATGCAAAGGAGTATCTGACGCCGCACAGCGACATCGTCGCGCTCATGGCGCTCGGGCATCAGACACACGTGCACAACATGATCACTTCCGGCGTTTACGAAATGCGCGATGCCGTCGCTCAGGGCCGCACGGGAGAAAAGATGGAAGAAGCCGTGAAAGACGCCGGCGAGAGGATCGTCCGGGCGATGCTCTTCGCCGGCGAAGCGCAATTAGCCGAACCCGTTCGTGGGACGTCCGGTTTTGCCGAAGAGTTCATCAGGCGCGGGCCGCGGGATTCGAAGGGGCGATCGCTGCGCGATCTGGATCTGGAGCATCGATTACTGCGATATCCGTTGAGCTACCTCGTTTACTCGAAGTCGTTCGATGGGATACCGGGTGAACTGAAGGATTATGTCTATCGACGATTCCGGGAAGTCCTGACCGGGAAGGACAAAAGTGAAGGGTTCAAACATCTTTCAGAACAAGACAGAACATCGATTCTCGAAATATTGCGTGAAACGAAACCGGGGTTTTAACCACGGAGACACAGAGGCACAGAGGCTCATGACACGACTGATCATTTTCGTTCTATTTGCTACGTCTGCGTTCGCTCAGGCACCCGAGGCCGGCAAGTGCGGCACAAATCCCCAATTGACCAATCCCTCAGCCGGCACGCGCTGGAACGGCTGGGGCGTGAACGTGTCCAATACACGGTTTCAGCCCGCGGATCAGGCGCGGCTCAGCGCCGCGGATGTACCGAAGCTGAAACTGAAATGGGCCTTTGGCATCCCGAACGTGATGCAGGCGCGGTCGCAGCCCGCGATCGCCGGAGGACGGCTGTACATGGCCAGCGATTCCGGCATGGTGTACGCGCTCGATCCGAAGACCGGCTGCACGTACTGGACATACAAAGCCCAGGCCTCGATTCGCGCCGCAATCTCGGTCGATGCGCGCGGCGTCTATTTCGCCGACACGAGAGCCAACGCGTACGCTTTGGATCGATCCACCGGCGCTCAACTGTGGGTCCGCAAAGTCGACGATCACGCATTTGCGAAATCGACCGGCGCGCCAACGCTTTATGACGGACGCCTGTATGTCACGGCAGCCGGCGTCGGCGAAGAGACGTCAGCGACGCGAGCGGATTATCCGTGCTGCACGTTTCGCGGAAGCGTCAGCGCACTGAACGCGGCCACCGGTGAAGTCATCTGGAAGGCTTACACGATTACCGAAGAACCGAAGCCGCGCGGCAAAACCAGTAGCGGCGCGCAGCTCTGGGGACCGTCGGGGGCGGGTGTCTGGAGCGCTCCGACGATCGATGTGAAGCGCGGCCTCGTCTATGTCGCAACCGGAAACGGATACAGCGATCCGCAGACGAAGACGAGCGACGCCGTTGTCGCATTCGACCTGAAAACCGGAAAGATGAGATGGACGAGCCAGGTGACGCCGAAAGACGTCTGGATCCTGGGATGTCCGCCGCGCCCGGGTCAGCCCGCCAATCCCGCGTGCCCCGAGGAAGTCGGACCGGATTTCGACTTTGCGGCATCGCCCATCCTGACGACCATGCCGAACGGCCGCGACATCATCGTGATTCCTCAAAAATCAGGTGTGGGATATGCGCTGGATCCGGAGAAGGAAGGCACGATGATCTGGCAGTACCGCTTCGGTCGCGGATCGGCAATCGGCGGAGTCTGGGGCGCAGCCGTCGATCCGCAACAAGCATATTTTTCAGCGGCGGATTACAACACGCCCGCGCCCGGCGGGATCCATGCTGTCCGGCTCGATACAGGCGAACGCGCCTGGTACACACCTCCCAAACTACCGCCTCTTTGCGCCGGAGCTTCGATGTGCGGTCCCTCGCAATCCGCCGCACTGACGGTCATTCCCGGAGTGGTTTTCTCCGGATCCGCCGACGGCGGCATGCGGGCCTACTCCACTAAAGACGGAAGCGTGATTTGGGAATTCGACACGAACCGGCCATTCGATACGGTCAACGGAGTGAAAGCCAACGGCGGCTCGATGGATGGTCCCGGCCCGATAGTCGTCGACGGCATTCTCTACGTCACTTCAGGCAACGGCGGTCTGGTGGGACGATCGGGAAATGTTCTGCTCGCGTTTGCGGTGGAATAGTCAGCGGCTCAGTTCCGCCATCATTGAATCGGCCTGCTGAAACTGGAGGCAGCCCGCCGTCGGAGGACTCGGCGGGCAACCCTTCGCTCGCCAGCCGTAATCCGTTTCGAGCACGTTGACAATGTCGTTCTTCGTCTTGCCGTCCCTGATCAGAGAGACGAGCCGGGTTCGCATCGTTACGAGGTCGGCGCGAAACTTCACGACGTCATCTTTCGATGCAACCGGACCGTGGCCGGGAATCACGGTATCGAAATCCAGATCCAGCGTCCGATCGAGTGTCCTGCTCCATTCAAAGAAGCTGCCGCCCTGCGCGTAATCGACATAGATGTTCACGCCCGGTGGTCTGGGCGTCGAGGAAGGTACGGCAGTTCGAGCCGGCGTTCTCGCGAGGAACAGATCTCCGGTATGGATCGTCTTCAGGTCCGGAAAATAGATGATGACGTCGCCGCTCGTGTGACCGCGCCCGAAGTACTTCGCTCGGACCTGTTTACCTCCGAGATGCACAGTGAACTCATCCGAGAATGTCACTCGAGGCAAGCCGATTGGAGTGCCTGGCGTGTCTTCGTAATAAGGCTGCTTGATGTGCTCCAGATTGGCCCGAGCATTCTGATGCGCGACGACTTCCGTAATGGGCAGCATCTTGAAATCTCCACCGGCATGATCGTCGTGCTGGTGCGTGTTGATCACATAACGGATCGGCTGCTCGGTGACGGATCGCACGCGGGCCAGAATATCCGCGTGGTTCCGGTCGAACATATCGTCCACAAGAACGACACCCTCGCTTGTGACGTACACCGCGACGTTGCCGCCTTCTCCGGAGATCATGTAGAAGTCATCCCTGACCTTTTCGATGCGCAACGGTCCGGGCGGTTTCGCATTTTGTGTGAGGACGACCCACGCGGACTGCAGTAGAAAAACCAGTCCGAGAAGCAGAAGCAAAAATGCGCGTCGCATCCGGAGGACTATACGTCCGCCGTACCCGCAGTGTGAAATAATCCTGGATTCGGTAGGGGGCTAATTCGGGGTCAGACCCCGAATTAGCCCCGGATTCCACTATGGCAAATATTCTTCAAAGCATTCCTGTCGGTGAAAAAGTCGGGATCGCGTTTTCCGGAGGCCTCGATACCAGTGCCGCGCTGCACTGGATGAGGCAAAAAGGCGCGATCCCTTACGCGTACACAGCAAACCTGGCCCAGCCGGACGAGACGGATTATGACGAGATCCCAAAGCGGGCGCTGCAATATGGCGCCGAGAAGGCGCGCCTCGTCGATTGCCGCAGGCAGCTCGTTGCCGAAGGTCTCGCTGCGCTTCAGTGCGGCGCTTTCCACATCTCCACGGCGGGTGTTCCCTACTTCAACACGACGCCACTCGGCCGCGCCGTCACCGGAACGATGCTCGTCGCCGCGATGAAAGAGGACGACGTCAACGTCTGGGGTGACGGCAGCACTTTCAAAGGCAACGATATCGAACGGTTCTATCGATACGGACTGCTCGCCAACCCAAGCCTGCGGATCTACAAGCCGTGGCTTGATTCGCAGTTCATCGATGAACTCGGCGGTCGAAAAGAAATGTCCGAGTACATGAAGCGAGCCGGCCTTGCGTATCGCATGAGCACCGAAAAGGCGTACTCCACAGATTCCAACATGCTCGGCGCAACTCATGAGGCGAAGGACCTCGAACAGTTGAACACGGGAATCAAGATCGTCGATCCCATCATGGGAGTTGCCTTCTGGCGGCAGGACGTTTCCATCCGTCCCGAAACCGTGACGATTCAGTTCGAAGAAGGCCAGCCGATCGCGCTCAATGGAAAGTCATTTGCCGACGCCGTGGATCTGATGATGGAAGCCAACGCTATCGGCGGACGTCACGGTCTTGGCATGAGCGACCAGATCGAAAACCGCATTATCGAGGCCAAGAGCCGCGGCATTTATGAAGCTCCGGGAATGGCGCTTCTGTTTATCGCTTACGAACGCCTCATCACCGGCATCCACAACGAAGACACCATCGAACAGTATCGCGAGAACGGCCGGCGCCTGGGCCGGCTGCTCTATCAGGGCCGGTGGTTCGACCCGCAGGCGCTGATGCTTCGCGAAACGGCGCAACGCTGGGTGGCCCGCGTCATCACCGGCGAAGTGACGCTGGAACTGCGTCGCGGCAACGATTACTCGATCCTCAATACGACCAGCCCGAACCTGACGTATCAACCGGAACGGCTCACGATGGAAAAAGCGGATTCCGTGTTTTCGCCTCAGGACCGAATCGGCCAGCTCACGATGCGCAATCTGGATATCACCGATACGCGCGCAAAACTCATCTCCTACGTCAAGGCAGGCCTGCTGGCGCCGTCGCTCGGCGCGGAGTTGCCGCATTTGATCGAACCCGGAGACTGAAACAAATTCCGGGACGGTTGCGTCGTTTCCCTAATTCGTTCTTAGTTCTTGGGAATTAGGGAAACGACGCAACCGTCCCGGAATTTGTCTTTAGTCATCAGCCTGCTAGACTACGCGGCGACCTTTTGCCATGAGACTGCCGCGCAACCACACCAGATTCTGGATCCTCGTCCCGGCCCTGCTGCTGACCTGGCTGGTATCGGCGCAGAGTTCGCTGCAGGTGGGCTATGCCGTGTTCACGGCGGATGCCGGAAGCAGGCTTCCCGTCGGCAGCGCGCTTTTCACAGTAACCAATCGAGACGGAATACTGGTGAGTCAGGCCGGTGTGGGCGCCGTGGAGCCCTTTCGCCGGGGCCGACTGTTTGTAGATGAAGCTGGACCGCAGACGGGCGTGGCTCTCGTGAACAACTCTTCGAATGCGGCGGCGGTCACGCTCGTTCTTCGCAATTCCGCGGGCGTCGAGATTGTGCGTAACACACAGACGCTGCCGGCGGGAAGCCATCTGTCGCGCTTCGTTAACCAATTGTTCCCGGATCAGGCCGCCGGTCTTCGGGGCAGCCTCACGTTCGAAAGCGACCTGCCATTGGCACCCGTAACCTTGCGCCAAAGCAGGAACGCGTACGGTGAGTCTCTGTATTCAACGTTGCCTGTCGTCGATCTTTCGGCGCCGTCATCGACAGACTCCGTCGTCTTTCCTCACATTGCCTGCGGCGGCGGTTACACGACCGAATTGCTGCTGATGAACACCGGCGTGGACTCGATCCGCGGACAGGTGCGCCTCTACAAGTCCGATGGCCAGGCGCTTCAGGCATTCAGCGACGGACAGAGCATCACTCAACTCGCCTACGACATTCCTGCCAACGGCACTTTCCGCGCGCAACTCGACGCGCCCGCTCTCACGGTCGGCTGGGCGACGGTCATTCCGGCTCCCGGCAGCGGCGCGCCGGCCGGCAGCGTCGTTTTCCGATTTGGGTCGAACAACGCGGTCATGACCGAAGCGGGTGTCGCTCCAGCCCGCACAACCGCATCGGCTCGAATCTTCGTTGATAACGCCGGCACGCGAACAGGCATCGCCCTGGCAAATCCTTCGACCACTTCTGCCGAAGTGACGTTCAGACTGCTGGACCGGAACGGCCGCGTCGAAGATACGGCCAGCCGCCCGCTCGGCGGGGGCCAGCACCTTCCGGTTTTTGTCAACGATCTGTTCTCGAGCATGATCGAAGGATTCACCGGAGTCCTGGAAATCCAGAGTCCGGTCCCAATCGCGTCGGTGGCGCTGAAGGTCACAACGAATGCGCGGGGTGATCTCGTCCTGACGACGTTTCCGGTTGCGGATCCGTCGCGCACTTCAACGCCATCGGCGGCATCATCGCTCGTGTTTCCACAGATCGCCATCGGCGGCGAGTTCTCGACACGTCTGATCTTCATCAATCCGCACACCGATGCTGAACTGAACGGCCGCGTGTCTTTCTTTCAATCCAACGGCGCGACGATGGTCACTGCACTGGGAGGCGATCTCGGCAGCCAGTTTCCATACCGCGTGTCGTCAGGAGGTGGGCGGCAACTGCTGCCCGGCAACACGGCGCGTGTGAGCACGATCGCGCTCGTGGACATTTCATCGAATTCGGAAACCAGCGAACTCGTCGTCAATGAAGGAAACACGATTCGACCCAGGCTCAGGGTCATCGACAGCACTGGCCAGGTTCGCGATGACTTCGATGTGAGCTACGCGGCAAGCAACCGCGACGTCGCAACCGTCAATGCCGACGCCTCGATCTCCGGAAATCGCTCCGGCTTCTCCACGTTAACGCTTTCGGCCGGCGGCGCGATCTTATTGCGAACGATTACCGTCGTTCGGGTCGAAGCGGGCGCGTCGGGATTGAACACGGGCGGCATCGTTCAGGACTTCGCACAGCGGCTGTACCTCGCATCGCAGGATCACACCATCCTGCTTGCTCAGAATCTGAGCCAGCCCCCGGCAAGATATGCCGGCACCGACCGGTCGCCGGGACTTCGAGATGATTTGCGGTTGCTGTCGCAGTTCAACTCGCCGGCATTTCTCGCATTGAACCAGTCGGAAGGCAGCCTCTACGTCACCGACTCCGCGAATCACGCGATTCGCCGTGTCCGGCCGGGCGGCAACGGACGCGTTCAACTGTTGACCGGGACCGGATCGCCTGGAAGCCGCGACGGAGCCCTGGCACAAGCACAGTTCAACTCACCGCAGGGAATCGCGCTCGACTCACGAGGCAATCTTTGGATCTCCGACACCGGCAATCACTCCATTCGCCGCATCAGTCTTGCGACCGGCAGAGTCGAAACCATTGCCGGGACCGCTGGCGTGGCCGGTCTTGCCGACGGCTCGGGCGCGGCGGCGCGGTTTCGCTCACCGGTCGGAATTGCAGTGGACACGGAAAGCGCGCTTGAGCAACTCGATCGTGAGAGACGCGGGCTGGCACAAAAACCGGTATCGGTCATCGTTGCCGACAGCGGAAACGGCGTACTGCGCCGCGTCAGCGAGACTGGCGCGGTAGAGACGATCGCTGCGCAAGGATTCCTGTCCGCAATTGCCGCGTCCAGGTTCGGTCGTTCCGCGGCGCAACCGCCGCCAGGCCCGCCGTTGACGTTCGACAGCCCATCCGGTGTGCTGGTCGATGCGTTCGACAACATCTACGTGAGCGAACCCGCGTCGGGGCGGGTTCGCGTATTGCTCTCAAGCGGCGAAGTCGTCACGGCCGTGCAGGGCAACACATTTCGCACGCCGAAGGGCCTGACGACAACGCTCGGCGGCAGCCTCGTGGTCGCAGATACCGCGGCGGGTGCGCAGCAATTGAGTTACGGTGCGCCGCGAATCGCGAGCATCAACCCGCCACAAATCAGCGACTCGGGTGGCGCTCCAGTGACCATTCGAGGATCGAATTTCGCGCCGGACAGTGTGGTGGTGATCGGCGATGTCGTCGTGCCGAATGCTGTCATTCAAAACACGGAGACGATCACATTCACTGCCCCGCCGGCAGGCAGCGGCCGCAGCACCGTCACAGTTCAGAATCGCGGAGGATTGGGCCAGGCAGCGCTCCTTGTCGAACCACAGGCAGTGTCGGTATTACCGGCGGGATACATCACAACCTTCGCCGGCGGGACGACGTACGCGGGCGACGGCGGCGCGGCGGCGGCCGCTCGATTCAACGAACCTGTGGACGTGGCCGTCGATCCATCCGGCGCTGTGTATGTCGTGGACGAGCGGAATCACAGAATCCGCAAGATCGATCCGCGAACGGGAATCATCAATACCGTTGCCGGCAGCGGGCAGGAAGGTTCCGGGGGCGATAGCGGTCCCGCAACTGCGGCACAACTCCACACTCCGTCCGCTATCGACATCGACGGCGCGGGAAATATATTCATTGCGGACTTTCTCAACGGGCGCATCCGGAAAGTCGACGCCGCAACCGGAATCATCACAACAGTCGCCGGCACGACCGCATTTCTGGACAGTGGCGATGGAGGTCCCGCGACTGCTGCCGGGATCAATCTTCCTCAGGGTGTCGCCGTGGATTCGGCCGGCAACATTTACATCAGCCAAAACAACACCAAGATACGAAAGATAGACGCCGCAACCGGAATCATCACCACGATTGCAGGCACCGGCAGGTCAGGCTTTTCAGGCGACGGCGGACCTGCGACAGCCGCACAGTTGGGTTATCCGCTCGGCGTGGCGGTCGACAGTTCCGGCAACGTGTACGTCACGGATTTAAATAATTACCGAATCCGCAGGATCGAAGCCGCGACCGGAAGAATATCCACCGTGGCGGGCATCGGCTACGGAGAGGACTACGGAGTCGACGACATACCAGCGACCAGCACGATACTGGACTACCCGCGGGATGTCAGCGTCGATGCGAGCGGGAATCTATACATCGCAGATTATTACGGAGTCCGAAAAGTTGATGCCGTCACAGGAATCATTACGCGAGTGGCCGGAGGCGGGTCGACGCGTCCATCAAGTTCCGAGTCCGTCCCGGCATCTTCCGCCGACATCGTTGCGTGGTCCGCAACGACCGATGCCGGAGGAAATCTCTTCATTGCCGATAACATCGCTCAGCAACTGCATCGCGTCTCCGCAAACAGCGGCCGCCTGTCGGTCTACGCGGGACTCGGTCTTGGACCTGTCGGCGACGGGAAACCCGCAACGTTTGCCCTGCTGAACGACCCCGCCGGAATTGCGTTCGACACCCTCGGAAACCTCCTCATCGCCGATAGTTGGAATCAGCGACTGCGGCGAATCGATGCGCGAACGGGCCTCATCAGCACGATTGCAGGCGACGGAGTCATTAGCAGCAGAATTGATCTCGGCGACAATGGTCCTGCAACCTCCGCAAGGCTCTCTTTCCCGAAGGACATCGCCGTGGACCCGGCAGGCAATATTTACTTCAGCCAGTTCGAAAGAATTCGAAAGATCTCATCCACGACCGGGATCATCACCACCATTGCAACGACCGAAGGCGGGACTGCACAGGGTATTGCGGTCGACTACGCGGGCAACGTGTTTACGTCGGTGGGAGTTCGCGTTTTTCGAATTCCGGTCACAGGCGAAATCACTGTTATCGCAGGCGGCGGCAGTCCTGCGAGCGGCAACGGGGACGGCGGACTTGCGACTTCAGCAAAGCTCTCATACCCGCGCGGCCTGGCCTTCGATGCGGCCGGCGACCTCTATATTGCGGACGGATTGATCTCGGGCGGAGGCATTCGAAAGGTCGCCCTGGCGACAGGAATTATCACGGCATATGCGGCGCCGCCGGTGTTCGGTGGTTTCGGCAACGACACGCCGGCGAGCCTGGCGTTCGATTCGCGCGGCAATCTCTTCGCACTCGGTAACGTACTCAATCGGATCAGCAGCGAAGGCATCGTTCGCTTCATTGCCGGAGTCGCGTTCCAGAACGCATTCTGGGGCGACAACGGGCCCGCCACCAGAGCGATATTCAACTTTGCAAACGACGTCGCCGTCGACTCGCGCGGAAACATCTTCATTGCGGACAGCCGAAATAACCGGATCCGCATCATCAGGGGGCCGCTTCCGTGAGGATGAAAGCCGCACGACATATCCTGGCAGTGATGCTGTGCATCGGCGCGGCATCAGCGCAGGTCCTCGTCACGCGAGGCCAGATCTTTGTCGATGAAGTCGGCGTGCGAACCGCCCTCGTCGTATCCAACTCGTCTGCGGAGACTGCAACTCTGACTCTCGTTCTCCGGAACGACAGCGGGACGGAACTGGCGCGTCGGACCGAGTTCGTCAATGCCGGCCAGGAACGGTCGCTGCTTGTGCGTGACCTGTTTCCCGCGCTCGCAGCCGGACTTCGAGGAAGTCTGAGTTTCCAAAGCAATCGGCCATTGTCCGCGGTCGCGAGCCGCGAGATCCGCAATGTTCACGGTGCGTCGATTCACACGCTGCTGCCGGCAGTAAATCTCTCTGCCGTTACTTCCGTGGAGCCGATCGTCTTCTCCAACATCTCCGCCGGCAACGGCAACGCGACCGAAATCCTGCTCGCAAATCCTGGCGAGGATGGGATTCACGGCGAGCTTCGTTTTTACGCATCGAATGCCGTGACCACCTTGCTGTATGAGATCGAGGCCGGTGGCACGTTCCGGTCGCGTTTCACTGCTCCTGACCTCCGCACGGGCTGGGCGATCGCTATGCCCGCACGGGGAAGCCGCGCGCCGGCAGGCGCCGCCATTCTGCAAGTGCTCGAAGGTGACCTTGTTGTGAACGAAGCCGCGTTCACAGCATTGCCGGCGACAGCCGAGACACGCTTGTTTGCCGAAAACGAAATCCGGAAAAGTATCGCAATCGCCGGAGAGAAACGACCTGCGACAGCAGCCGCAGGACAGGAACGCCGCGCTGCATCGATCGTTCTCGTGGATCCGTCGACAGACCTGGAAACGACCGAACTGGTCATCAACGAGGGACAGTCGGTGCGACCGCGAGTGCGTATCGGGGACGACACGGATGGAAGCCGCGACGATTTCTTCGTGCTGTCGGCGTCCAGCAACCCGAACGTTGCGGAAGTCCGCGGGGACGGCTCGATATTTGGAAAGCGGGCTGGATTCTCGACTCTGACAGTGTCGGCCGCAGGATCGACGTGGACCGGAACCATTACCGTCGTCCGCGTGGATACCGCAGAGACCGGACGCGAACCGGTGAGTACGGCGGGCGTCGTTCAGGATCTTGCTCAACAGATCTACCTGACTTCGCTTCGCGACCACACGATCCTCTTCGCGCCGAAGGCGCTTGAGAATCCGTCACGGTATGCCGGAATCGAGCGGTCGCCGGGTCTCCGCAATGAGGCGCGCGCGCAATCGCAGTTCAGGAATCCGGCATTTCTCGCGCTGAACCAGTCTGATGGAAGTTTGTACGTGACGGACTCGGCCAATCATGTCATCCGGCGCGTCAGGCCGGGAACGCTGGGCAAGGTGGAAACGATCGCAGGAACGGGCTCTCCCGGCAGCGTCGACGGTTCGCCGGATCAGGCAAGCTTTAATACGCCGCAAGGGATCGCAATCGATTCGCGCGGCAACCTGTGGATCGTGGATACCGGTAATCACACGATCCGCCGCGTCAATCCCAACACGGGCTCGGTTGAAACCATTGCGGGAATGCCGGGCGTACCGGGCTTCGCGGACGGCACGAAAACCTTCGCGCGCTTTCGTTCTCCGGTGGGAATCGCGATCGACACCGAAAGCATCCTCGAGCAGCAACAACGAATACGTCGAGGTGCGCCTCCTGCATCCATTTCAGTTCTCGTTACGGATACCGGCAACGGCGTTGTTCGCCGCATCCACGAAGATGGCCGAGTTGAGACGTTAACACCATTCATTTTCGACAACCCAAACGCTGTGTCCATCGATGCCCTCGACAACATCTACGTCAGTGAACCACAGCGCGGCAGGGTGCAATTGATCACGGGCGGCCGGAATGCGGCCGTTGCGGTGGCGCAGAACGGGACCATCGGTGAACCACGGGGACTATCTGCCTCTCTCGGACGGCTGGTCATCGCGGACAGCAGCGTTGCGGTCCGCACCGTGACGTACGGCGCTCCCGGAATCGGCGGACTAAGTCCGGAACGATTCAGCGATCGCGGCAGCTACGAGATCACGATTCGTGGAGAGAATTTCAGCCCCGACACCGTGGTTCAGATGGACGACGTTGTGATGACGTCCGCCGTGATCCGGGACACCGAAACGATCTCGTTTACGGCCCCTCCATTCGAGAACGGCCGTTTGACCTTGACCATCCAAAACCGTGGCGGTATCGCCCGGATGCCCTTAATCATCGAATCGCAGCCGCTCAGTTCACTGCCGGCGGGCTACATCACCACCATCGCGGGCGGCGCCGCGTCCGCACGAACCGGCGGCATCGCGAGATCCGCGCAGCTTGACGACCCACGCGACATCGTTCTCGATGCCACGGGCGTTGCGTACATTCTGGAAACCTCCGCCAGCCGCGTTCGGCGGCTCGATCCACGGACCGGCATCCTTGAAACCGTGGTGGACGACACATCAGGATTGAGCTTTCCAAGGGGGATCGCTCTCGATGCTTCGGGAAATCTTCTGATCGCGGATTGGGGCAACGAGGTTATTCGCAGAATCGACACAAGTACCGGAATCATGGTGACGATCGCCGGTTCCGGGCAGGATTCGTTCGCCGGCAACGGCGGACCGGCAATCGCAGCCGGGTTTGCGTCGCCTTTCGACGTGGCTCTGGATTCTACCGGCAACCTGTACATCTCCGACCAGGACGACCATCGCATTCGCCGAGTCGACCGGAAAACGGGAATCGTCACGACCGTTGCCGGAACAGGCGAACGCGGCTTCTCCGGCGACGGCGGGCCGGGGACATCGGCAAAACTGGACCGTCCAGGCGCCATTGCGGTCAACAACGCCGGCGACATCTATGTATCGGACGCGGATAACAGCCGCGTTCGCAGAATCGCGGCAGAGTCGCGGATCATCACGACGGTCGCAGGAAACGGATCCTCCGGGAACTCGGATTACAACGGCCCCGCTACGGAAGGAAGTCTCAGCGATCCGGTTGGTCTGGCCTTCGATGCAGACGGAAATCTGTTCATCGCCGATTACATCCGAATCCGGAAAGTCAACGCGGTCACAGGAATCATGACGACGTTTGCCGGCGGGGGCTCTGTACTTCCATCGAACTCGGAAACGATCCCTATTGCCACCGCCATCTTTGGTTCAATGGGTTTAGCCATCGATGCGTCGGGAAGCGTTTTCGTTGCGGATCCGTATTTGCTCTGGGCATATCGCGTAAGAGAAGACGGAGTGTCCACGATTGCAGGCACAGGCTTCCCAGTTCCGGTCAGCGACGACGGACCCGCCACAGCCGCAGTCCTGAACAAGCCGTCCGGAATTGCGTTCGACCGGCAGGGCAATCTGTTGATCGCGGACACACAAAACAATCGCATTCGCCGTGTCGATATGCAGACGGGAGTCATCACCACGATCGCGGGCACCGGCGTCTTCGGATACAAAAACGGAAACGGACAGCCTGCAACGAATGTATCCCTTGCTTCTCCGATGCATCTCACTGTGGACGCCGCCGGCAACATTTACTTCTCCGGCAGAGACGGCGCCCGGCGCATTTCCGCAGCGACCGGCACGCTGACGACGCTCGCCTCGGAGATCGACGTTCACGGAATTGCTGTCGACGGGACTGGAAACGTGTACTTCTCAGAGCCCATCTTCGGTTTTGTCAAACGCGTATCCGGCTCGGGCGAGGTTACTTCCTATGCCGGCGGCCGCTTCATCGGAGATCTGGGCGATGGCCGCCCCGCGCCGGCAGCAAGGCTGGACGATCCCATGGGTCTTGCCGTTGACGCGCGGGGCAACCTTCTGATCGCGGACAGCAGCAACCGCCGCGTGCGCCGCGTCGACGCCGCGACGGGTATCATCACCAGCGTTGCCGCCGGATTGTTGTTGCCGACCAGCATCGCACCTGAGTCGTCCGGCAACATGTTCGTAACGGAGGAAGGCGGAAACACGGTGGTCGAGGTTGGACCTGGCGGGCTATTCCACATCGTCGCGGGTATCGAGTTCCAGCCTGGCTATTCCGGCGACAACGGCCCTGCCGCAAGCGCTCTCCTGAACTCTCCAAAAGGCATCGCCATGGACAGCCTTGGCAACATCTACATCGCAGACACGAAGAACAATCGCATTCGGGTGATCAAGCGCTAAGTCTTTCCGTTCACACCTTTCTTACATTCACTTCACAACTATGCAGCAATCCCCGGGTAACCTCCCGTGCTTCTGTTCGACACAACTGCAAACATTCTGAAAGGATGATATGGGCAAACCGGATAACGAACTTGCGTGCAATGTTTCAAACAATGAAACCTTTGAGAGCGTCGTCGCTGAGCGCTTGTCGCGGCGTAGTTTCGTCGGCGGAGCGCTTGCTGCTGCCGCCGGCCTGGGCGGTTTAGGCACATTTCTGGACAGCATACCCGCCGCGCTCGCGCAGTCCCCTTCCGGGCCGTTGCTCGGATTCACGGGAATTCCGGTTTCCTCAACCGATCGAGTCGTAGTGCCGACGGGCTATACGGCAAAGGTTCTCATCGCATGGGGCGATCCCGTTTCGAATGGAGCCAGGTTCAGGCAGGATGCCGGCAACACCGCAGCCGAGCAGGCCGAACAGTGGGGCATGCACAACGACGGTCTCGTGTATTTTCCGATCCGCGCATCGGCGCACGGTCTGCTGGTACAAAACAATGAGTACACCGACGACGTTTTGCTCTTCCCGGACGGTATCGCCAACTGGAATCAGGAGAAGACGAACAAGTCTCTCAACGCCCATGGCGTTTCGATCATCGAGATCAAGCGCGGGGAAGGCGGAAGGAATCCACGCGGACGGCGGCGAGGCGGCATCCTGGACCAGGCCGAAGGAGATTGGCGAGTCGTGCGGCCGTCGCGCTATGCGCGCCGCATAACAGGCAGAACGCCGATGTGGATCGGGGGGCCTGCAGCCGGCGATGTGCGGCTGCGAACCAGCGCCGATCAAACCGGCTACCGTGTGCTCGGAACGCTGAACAACTGCGCAATGGGATACACGCCATGGGGCACCTATCTCGCATGCGAAGAAAACTTCAACGGGTACTTCCGCAAGACCGGAACGCTGACTCCGCTGGAAGCTCGATACGGCATCTCCAATGCGCCAGCCTATCTGTACTACACGACCGATTCGCGCTTCGATGCCAATATCGAATCGAACGAACCGAACCGCTTCGGCTGGGTCGTCGAAATCGATCCGTTCTCGCCCCAGTCCACGCCGGTCAAACGCACCGCACTCGGGCGTCTCAAGCACGAAGGAGCATGGGTACAGGAAGCCCGCGACGGCCGCGTTGTCGTATATACAGGTGACGACCAGCAGTTCGAGTACATGTACCGATATGTTTCACGCATGCCATGGCGCCGTGCCTTACGGAACGGAATCCATCCGCTCGATGACGGGACGCTCTACGTCGCGAAGCTTCATCCGGATGGAAACGGTGAATGGCTGCCGCTGACGCCGGATAATCCGGCGCTTGCCACATGGTCGCAGAACGACATTCTCATCAACACACGCGGCGCCGCAGACCTTGCGGGCGCCACAAAAATGGATCGTCCCGAGTGGATCGACACATTCCCGCGAGCGCTGACCGGCATTATCGCCCTTACCAACAACACCAATCGCGCGGTCGGTTCGAATCCGGGAACGGATCCGGCGAACCCGCGAAACACAAACAACTACGGACATCTCGTCCGTTGGTATTACCGTGATGACTGGACGGAAAACCGGTTCATCTGGGACATCTTCGCGCTGTGCGGCGACCCTTTAACCGCGTCTCACGGCGCTACCATCGTTGGGGATAAATATGGTTCCCCCGACGGCATCTACGTTGCGCCAAGCGGCAGGCTTTGGATCCAGACAGACGTCTCCGGGAGTACCATCAACGCGGGTTCATATGCCGGCTTCGGGAACAACCAGATGTTGTGCGCCGATCCGTTTACCAAAGAAACACGCAGGTTCCTCGTCGGTCCCAACATTTGCGAGGTCACAGGAGTGATGGTGACGCCGGACGAGCGGACGATGTTCGTCGGCATCCAGCATCCCGGAGAAGCCCCTACGGGCACCAATGATCCTGCCAATCCCAAACGGTACAGTTCCTGGCCCGACGGCGACGCCGGCGGCCGCCCACGATCCGCGTGCATCGTAATTACCAAAGATGACGGCGGCGTAATCGGCAGTTGAGGGGATTCTAAAAACCGGCTTAATAAGCGGACGCCGGCGAGCGGCCGTCCTCAGGAGTCTCGAGCTGCAGCTTTCGCATGATCGTGGCGGTGTGTCTGTGCTGCGGCACGGATCGCGTCGGATGCCGCCGTCGGGACGAAGGGCTCATGGCGCAAGATGACCTTGATCGCTTCGACCAGCTCGAGCTCATCATGCGCCTTCGGGACAAAAGCCAACGCGCCGGCCTCAAACGCGCTGAGAATCATCTCTTCGGTATCGTGCATGGTGAAGATCAACACTTCGACCTGCGGCACAGCCTTTTTGATCTCGCGCGTCGCCTCGATTCCATTCAACTCGGGCATGGTCAGGTCCAGTACAGCGACATCCGGTTTCAGCTCCATGGCCAGATCGACGGCCTGGCGGCCATCGGAGGCTTCTCCGCAGACATGCCATCCGTAGTCCTCCAAAGTTCCACGCAGACCTTTACGCACTACTTTGTGATCGTCGGCTAACAAGATGCGAATCATTCCTGACTCCGTTCGTTATAGGAACCCTGGCAGTCACAACCATGCCCTGGTCACTGGATTCTATTTCCAAAACTCCACCGAACTGGCGAATCCGCTGTCGCATACCCGCTATGCCAACTCCGAGCGACTCCGACTCTGTTGAGACGAGCTTTGGCATTCCTCGCCCCTGATCTCTGATCTGCAAAATGACTTGATCCTCGTCCTTCTCCAGCCTGATCTCAGCAAAACTGCTGCCGGAATGGCGCCTGATGTTTGTCAGACTTTCCTGAACGATACGAAAGAGCGCCATCTCGATGTCGGAAGGCAGGCGCCCGATCTCCGGTCCACCGGCCATCTTGATATCGATCCCGCTCCTCTTGGTGAATCCTGCGACGTACCATCTCAGGGCGCCCGCCAGTCCTGCCTGATCCAGCATCGGTGGATGCAGAAGATAGGAGAGCGTGCGGATCTCCTGAAGAGCCTGGTCACAGAGTTCTCTGGATTCCGTCAGCACGACCTGAGCTTCTGACGCTTCTATACGGCCTCGCTGCAGGCGGGAGAGATTCAAGTTGATCACGAACAGGTTCTGTGCCGTCACATCGTGAAGCTCCCTGGCGATGCGCCGGCGTTCTTCATCCTGCAAATTGAGCAGATGGGCCGTCAGCCGCTGCAATTCCTGCTCCGCCCGCTTGCGCTCCGATATGTCGCGCGTAATCGACGCGGTCGCCAGCACCCGTCCCTTGATGTCTTTCAGAGCCGAAACACTCACAGAAACGTCTACAAACGAGCCGTCCTTTCGGACGCGAACCGTCTCGAAATTCTCGATTTGCTCGCCCATCCGGCGCTTTTTCAGGTTCTGGGAATACTCTTGTTCCCGGTCAGACGGGACAATGGTGGAAATGTGACGGCCCATTACTTCGTCGGCGGTGTAGCCGTACAACAACTCTGCGCCCGAATTCCAGCTCAGGATCTCTCCATCCAGAGACAGGCCGATGATGGCGTCACCTGAAAACTCCACAATGGCAGCCAGATCGCGACTTGCTCTTTCGGCTACCCGTCTTCTGTGACGCTCGAACAGCAGTAAGCCGATCAGCCCGGTCTGAACAAGGATCAAAGTAATTACACCGACAACAAGCTGTTTGTACTGATTCCAGAGCGTCGGCTCCCTGAATCGTATGATGCTCCCCGCGGGCAGGTTATTTTCGTTGATTCTCCAGCGTCGAAGCTCGCGCGAGTCGAAAATCGGAACAACAGGAGCATTTTCGATCGCAATGTCTCGAGGGCGCGCGCCGTTCGCTATCTGCATGACGACTTCAGATGCTCTGGCTCCCGTCGCTTCGGATGTGTTGATGTAGCCTCCAACGGCTCCGGCGCCGACATATATGTTGGCCATGCCGTAGATCGGCACGGGCGTTGCACCTGCAATCAAGGAGAGGACTTCCTGTGCCTCGAGGATGCGCCCCTGTTCTTCACTCTGCTGCCATACGAAGAGAACAATGGATTTCGCCGGCAGCGTCTTCATCTTTGCAACCAGTTCGACCGGCGACCAGTCCGTGACGTACGAAATCTTTACCCTGTTGTCGTAGCCCTGCAGTTCCTGACGCGTGGACGTTTCGAGCCTCCTGTCAAACTGAAGCGTCCCGTTGACGACGAATATTTCTTTCGTGCCCGGATGCAGGGTCAGGGCCAGATCAACGGTTTTTTGGGCATCCGTGAAAGTGATCAGGCCGGTAAGGCCGGCACCGGAAGCAAGGACCTCCGCAGAAGGACGCCGGGTCGAGATGAAGACGGTCGGAACATTACGAAAGAGGTCGTCTGAGTACTTCACCAGGAAATCCAGCGATGCATCTGAATTGGCAACGACCACATCGATGGTGCGGTCGGCATACTTCTGCCGCAGATAATCACGAAGATACTGCTCCTGGTGCTCGCCCGGAAAGCGATTGGATTCCAGATATTCAGGGTAGTACTCGAAGCGGCCAGCACCGGCTGATTGCAGGGCTGCCTGGAGGGCGCGTTCGAAGCCGATATTCCAGGAGTAATCCTTGTTGTACCAGTAAAGCACGAGCACCCGCTTCGGTCCGGCGGATGGCTGCGTACGAGCGGGCGAAGGAAACAGCGCCATGGCAGCACCGAGAAGCATCACCGCTTTTATTGTTCCGACTCTCACTAGAACATCACTTTCAAAGCAAACTGCACCTGCCTGGACGAGCCCGATTCGCCCGTCGGGAAGCGCGTGTTGGTAATGCGTCCAAACGAGGGCGTACCGACCACGTTGCCGGGCTGGCCGAAGTTCGCGTGGTTGAACAGGTCGAAGAACTCGGCGCGGAATTGCGTGCGCACTCGTTCGTTGATCTGCGTGTTCTTGATGATCGAGAAATCCGTATTGAAAAAGCCCGGCCCGATAATGGCGTTGCGCCCCAGATTGCCGAAACCGTCGGCAGAGACGAACGCCGACGTATCGAACCAACGGTCCGGTGAACCGATGATTCGAATCGGTCCTGTCGCATCAGGGCGGATCGTGTTGGCAACCCCATTGGCCGTGCTGTCGCTGACGATGTTGACTGGATTGCCGCTCTGCGCCTGTATGACCGCAGCGACCTGCCAGCCATCGACAGTCCGTTTGCCGCGGAACGGAAGTTCATATAGCGCGGTCACGACAAGGCGGTGGCGCGCATCGAAATCCGAAAGGCCGCGGTTGCCTCGCAGGTCGTAGCTGTTCTGCATAACGATGCCCTGCGAGCTGAGCGAGTTGTAATCGATCGATTTCGACCACGTGTACGAAGTGTCGAATTGGAGTCCCCGCGCGAATCGCCGCTTCGCGGTCACCCACAGCGCGTTGTAGCTCGAGTTGCCAGTGCTCTCGACTTGCGTGATGTTGCCGAGGGGCGTCCCCGGCAGTATGGGACTGGACGCGGATAGCGCCGTGAAAGGCCGCACACCGTTCACCGGCTGGTTAAGGTTGCGCCGGAGAATCAAGTGCGTCCCTTTGGATCCGAAGTAGCCGGCCGTCACTGCCAGCGACGGCGTCAATTCGCGCTGCACGTTCACATTCCATGACTGGACGTATGCATTGGCGAAATCGCGGGCCACGGTTTGGGGAGCGAGTCCCGTGTCGTGGGCCAGCGTAATGGCGTTGTCGAGACGAATCGGCCCGGTGAACGTCAGCGGGACGCCCAGCGGGGGGTTCGCGCTCACTGGCGTTACCACACTCCCCGGCGGCTGCTCCACCAGTATCGCGTATGCCGCGCGGACCACCGTCCTCCCGCGGCCGGATGGATCCCAGGCGAAGCCGAGGCGCGGTTGAAAGTTTCTGTTGTTCTGCTTGTAGATCTCACCGAAGTGAGTGCCGGCACGGGTAAGCGACGCGCTCGTGGGGTTGAACACAATGAAGCGGTCGTACCGCTCGGTGGGCGTCTTGTGCCAGTCGTATCGCAGGCCCAGTTCCAGCGTCAGTCTCGGTCTCAGCTTGAAGTTATCCTGCACGAAGAAAGCGAGCGCTCCCTGGGCAACGCTGCTGGATTGATTGCCGAGTGTAATGTTGAACGAGTTTGCCGTGCCCTCGAGAAACGCAGCGACGGTCGGGAAGTTGAAGCTGCCTGTCCCTTGCCGGAAAATGTTGTTGAGAAACTGCCGAAACTCGCCGCCGATCTTCAACGCGTGGCGCTCGCAAAGACAGTTTATGGTGTCCGCTGCAACGATTGTTGTGTCGCCGCGCCCCGACGGCAGCCCCGGAGGTCCACCAAAGTTGAGGCCGTTGGCGACGATGATCTGCGGCAATCCGATCGGCTCGCTGATCCCATTGAGAATGCCGTAAGCCGCAGGGTTGAGCAGCGCCTTCGGCGTGGTCCTGGCATACAGCCGGTTGAAGCCCAAACGCGCCTCGTTGACCACGGCGGGTCCAAACGTGTGCGTCGCATTCAGCGTCAGGAAGGGTCTCGTTGAACGATGCGCATTGCCAAAGCCGGGAACGGTGTTGCCGTCGCGGCTCGGCTCGATGGTACCCCTGCGCTGGAAAGCGAAGTAAACATGCAGCCGGTCTCGATCGGTCAGGTTGTGACTGACGTCTATCGTCCAGTTGTCCACGTCAACGGGAGCGGTCGCAGAGCCTATGAATCGCGCCGTCCCCGATGAATCGACAAAATTCGCCGGTGGTATCAAGGGGATTAATTTCCGGATCACCGGGTCGCTGGCGGATGCCCTTTCCGCGTCGGTGAGGACCAGGCTGTTGAGGTCGAGCCCCTGGCGATGCCGCAAGCCCTCGTACGAAAAGAGGAAGAAAGTTCTGTTCCTGATCAGCGGCCCACCCAGACTGCCGCGAAAAAGGTTTCGCTTGAACGGCGGCGGCCTGTCAGACGTGAACTGGAAGAAGTTGCGTGCATCCAGCGCGTCATTGCGGAAGAAATCGAACAAGTCGCCATGAAATTCATTGGTGCCCGAGCGCGTTGCGACATTGACGACAGCACCGGAGTTTTGACCGTACTCGGCGCTGAAAGTCGAATTGTCCACCTTGATCTCTTGAACGCTGCTGAGCGCAGGCTGGAAATTAATGGAGCTGAACCATTGGTTGTTGATCGTGACGCCGTTGACCAGGAAGTTGACATTCTCCTCGCGGTTGCCGGCGGTATTAATGGCAAAAGAGCCGCTGCCACGGACGGGTGCGGTAGCGAACCCGTTCTGGGGAGGCGTCACCGAGCCGGGGACGAGCAAACCCAAATCCATGAAGTAGCGCCCATTGAGCGGTACCTCCTGAACCAGCCGCCGGTCCAGGATATGGCCCACGGAGACCGTCGTCCGCTCGAGGAGTTGAGCACCGGCGGTTACCGTCACCTCTTGCGCAACGTTCCCCACCCGGAGATCGAAATCCTGGACCATCGTCCGGCCGACTTCGACCACCACGTTTTCCACAATTTGTGTCTGGAAACCCAGGGTCTGCACTTCAATGCGATAAGTCCCGACGGGCAAGGCCGCGACCTGGTAATTGCCTTCGCCATCCGTTTGCGCAAGCCGCTCCGTCCCGGTCTGAGGATTAACAACCTTGATCGTCACGGCCGGAACTATGGCGCCGGCTGTATCACTCACTCTTCCCTGCAGCGTTGCAGTCGATTGAGCGGTCGAACCAGCCTGGGCTTCCGGGACTTCCAGAAAGACAGGAAACAGGAGCGCCGCAATACAGGCGAGCGAGACTCGCGTGCGACGGAATTGAGGCGATCGAAGGTTTCCCTGATTCCCGTTTGCTCTCGACAGCAACTGAATACTCTCCCGTTCAAACGATTCACAGAGAGGTGAAAAGAGACACAAACGTCAGACCAGATTGTTTCGGAAGCACATATTTTGTCTAAGTCAGGTGCGGCGGTCAAGGTAGTCGGCGAAAACGGCAACACCCCGAAGGGGTGGAAGGACATTAGCCGGAGGTGCGTGAGCGCAGCGAGCCACCTCCGGTCAGCTTTGCGAACAAGAGCCTCGCACCCCGGTCGGGGTGCGAGGAGGCGGAGACGTTTTTCTCCGGGGGTGAGCGCTTTTCGCGCTCACCCCCGGCTGATTTCCTTCACCCCTTCGGGGTGGGTAATGGTTCACAACTTCAGACACTAGACGCGGCATCCCCGATCCATGTATATGTTTTCCACCATGAAACAGCTCCCGACCCTCGCCGCCCTTGCCTTCGGCATTCCCGTTCTATTGGTGTTTGTGATCGCGGCTCTGCTCCCGCCCGGCTATTACTACCTGCTTGCCGGGCCGGCTTGCGGCATCGTCGGAGGATTCGTCTTCGGGCGCCGATTGGGATTTTCGCTCGTCCTGGGATCGTGTTTTGGCATCGTCGGTTTCATGTTTTCGCTGCAGGACGTTCATTCGACTCTTTTCAGCGAAGTAATCTGGACCGGACTGCTAACGGGATTCCTTTTCTGGGTCGCGGGCGGATGCGCCGTTCTGACGTTACCAGTCGAAAGTCGCTTCAATGGCGCTGCGGCCCTTTTCATTCCTGGAGTGATCGCCGGAGCAACTTTCCAGTTCTTCTACGGCCCTGGACGGTTTCTGTTCGACCTCGCGGCGCGGCAGTGGTGGACCGGTTCGCCATGGGAACATTTACTCCTGTGGCTGGTAGCGGGCGCCGGCGGCGGATTCTTCATGGGACGGAAATTCCAGCGGCAGCTTTCCGAGCCGAAGGATCACGCGAAGTACGATCGAAGGAACTCCTGGGCGGTCGCCGGCATCGTTTGCGGCGGCGTGGGTCTTTCCACGGCGGCTTTTTATTTTCTCCGATCCTCGTTACCTCTCGGTTTGTTCAATTCGCTATCGCCAGCCACCATCGCTGCGGACTGGCTGTGGGGCTGGGGAATTCTCGCGGCGTCGGTTGCCGCGATAGCCGCGTTCATGCCTCACCGCCGGGTGTGGACCGCCTGCGGAATGGGTCTCGCGGCGGTTCTTGTCCTTGCGTCTTATCGCGTCGAAGCCCAACCGTGGAAGTCTCGATTCAATTCAAATTACGCCGAGAAATTGCTCCGCGACAACGCCGGATCAGGAGATGCCGTCTATACCGGCAACCTGATCCTCGCTCAGGCCGCGCTCGACACGAATGACATTGCGAAGGCGAAAGAGCGTCTCCTCGAGGCCGCGACAACATCCGGCGCGAAGCGCATCGAACAGAGCGGTCTGGACACTTCCGTCGTGCGCGTGTTGTTCGACAAAGGCGAAAAGGACGCGGTGCTGGAATATCTCCAACGAGGCAAGCAGCTATGGCCGCAGGGCGCGCAAACCATCTCGCGATGGGAAGCAGCGATCAAAGCCGGACGAAGACCGAATTTCAATCCACGCGGCGGTGGTCCGGGTGGACAGGGCGGCGGACAGGCAGGCCAGGGTGGACAGGGACAAGCGGGGCAATCCGGACAATCTGGACAGGGCGGCTATAGTCAGTAGCGGCTCGCGGTCAGCTTGACGGGTCCCCCATAGGCCGTGACCGAAAGCACTGTTCCGCGTCGAAGCAGCACCGGCTCCTTGAAGATGTAAGGCGTCGGCCAATCCTGCGAAAAACCTTTTGCGAAAAGCAAAACATCAGTACCGCCGTCGAGCCGTCTCGCCGACACTTCCACCGATTTCACGCCTGAAGCCATCTCGAGACGCAAAGCAATCGCGCGCGCATCGGCAGCCAGCTTCGTCTCCGCACGGAAGCGATCGCCGGCGCCGGCCTTCGCGTCGATAACCAGATCCGATATGGCAGAAGGAGTGGGCTTGTCCGCGAAGGACAATCCGAGTCTGCCGCGTTCAACGACGCGATCCTTCGCAGGCTGATAATGAACCTCCGCCACGACGCGAGCCCCCGCCGGCAACCGGATCGCAGCGCCCGCAGGGAATTCGATAAAGCCCTGCCACGGCGTCCAGCTTCCGATCCACTGCCCCGTTTCCTGAATCCTGAAAAACGCCGCGCGCACGACACGGTGATCGCCCGGCATGTACTCCAATGCTCGAAGCCGCCGATCAGTGGTGAGGCCGAGGTCGATCGTTGTTGTCCTCACCTGTCTGGTCTCGCCGGGGTTGATCGTCTGAGGCGGCAACTCGCGTGTCAGGCCGGGCTCGCCCAGCCGCCAGTGTCCGAAGTGCGTAGTGGCACGCACGGCCGGCCGCGGTTTTCCGGCGTCGACGACGTTCGTAAAGACTGTCCCTGAATTGCGCGGTCCGAGACCCTCGACCCACGACACCAGAAACTGCGACTCCCGCAATGTCAGACTGTTTTCGTTTGCGAATTGGCCATACCCCGGAACAGCCGGCCACGGCGGCATGTGGCGGGCGATGATCGCGGACCGGACTTTTCGTCCCTGGAGCCACGTTTGTTCGTAGGTCTCCAGCGGAAACGCCGGCCCGTTCTCTGCGTGGCACATGACGCAGTGCTTGTCCAGGATGCGGACGATCTCGCGATCGAAAAGGACCGTTGTCGTGAGGGTCTCGTGTGAAGAGGCGTCCCTCGTGAGCAAAGTAAGAACACAAAGGCACAGAGACACAGAGGCACAGAGGCGCGCGAACAAAGATCCTGAATCGCGCGCCTCTGTGCCTCTGTGTCTCTGTGTCTTTGTGTTCTTAATCGACATGGAACGTAAACACGAACGTATAGATCCGGTCATTCCGCCGGAACTGCGTCCACGCCCGATAAAGCCCCGCCTTCGGCATCAAACCTTCGAACGTCACATCGGGACCGCCGCGCAGTTGCTCCAGATCGGCGCCGGGCGGAATCGTGAACTGCGGCGGCCCGCCGTCGTCATTGTCTTTGGCGAGAATGTCGAGCGGATGCGAGTGAACGTAATCCACCATGTCTTCCGTCATGATCAGCGTGTGACCGAATGCGCCAAGGTAAGTTTGAAGATCGGTGAGCGGCCGGCCGGATGCCGTATCGGTCAAATGAAAGTTCAGATGCACATACTGCCCGGTGCTGAAAACCGGCGGGTCGTATGAAAGCGTCGCGGTGATGTCATCCACCGTTTTGGTCGAAATGGCGTCCGGCACGAGATGCGCGCTGTCGCGAGCCAGGTCGCCGGCGTAACCCACGGTCACCAGCGGACGCGCGATGAACTGCGACGAGCCGCCTCCCGGCATGAAATCGGAGAGCACCTTGTAGTAACCCGCCTTCGGCAGCGTGACGTCGATCGACCAGGTGCCGTCGGCTGACTGTTTGGGATGGATGTGCTCGAAGTACTCCATGTCCTGGCTGATCACGAAGAGGTGATACTGCCGCTCATGGACCGCTTCAAATTTTCTGATGGCTTCTCCGGTGCCGGGATGAAAGACGCGAAACAACAGCTTCGTCTGTTGTCCGGGCTTGACGACTGCAGGTACGGTACGGAAGTCCAGACGGTAATCGCGCACGTCGAACGGCGCCCCGCGGACGAGGTCCATGCCGCAGCGGGGGCATTTGCCCGTGATGTCCGTGGTGTAGTCGGTGTGCATCGGGCAAAGCCATGCGACATCATTCTCCGGTTCCTGCGAGATGGATGGAACCACGGAGACGCAGAGGACGAAGAGGCAAACAGCCCAGAAAGCTTTAGCGGTGCGGACTCGTCGCATTGCCTTCGTAAACTCCGGAACCTGGCCCCGGCAACTCATTGCTGCGGGGACCGGTGTATTTCGCCACGTGAAGTCCCGTGTCGTTATCGGCCCAGTAGATCAAACCATCTTTGAAAACGGGATACGTTCTTGCGATGCCTTGCGGAACCGGCATGGCGTAACCCACCTCGCGCGGCATCTGCGGAATGGAAATGTCGATGGCGCGCAGGCCGTGGCCATACCACGTGTTGAAAATGAGATTCTTGAAAACCGTCGGATTGTGATTCTGTTGCGCGACTCGCCGCCGCGGTTCGCCGTTGGGCTCCGTGATGTCCTGGTTCAGGCATTCATCGAGCTGATTGTCCGGGATCACAAACGCGCCGATCATGATCGGCACGATCTCCGATTCCACCGACATCATTCGCGCCCCATTCAACGGGCAGCCGCCGTTCTCGTCGGTCAGCCAGACGTACGCGGGCCGGTTTTTGGTATTTCCTTTCACCTGCGCTGGACGATCGGGCACGAACACGGCGCTGTGCGTGCCGGTCGGCGTGGCGTTGACCGGTGGATAGACATCGAAACGCGATCGCGTCATCAACACGAGATAGCGTTGCGCTTTCGCTTCCGGCGACACGTTGGACGCGAGATACGCCTTCAAACCCGGATCGTTGTTGATGACCATGCGCAGGCAGTCGGTCGCGACGGCAGGAATCTTCGATGGGTCGATGACGCCGTCAAGGGAAACGATGGTTGATCGCTTGTTGCATCCCGCCTTGCCGGCCTCGAGGTCGGAGTCTTTGTTATGAGCGATCGCTTCCGAATCCAGGATGTAAAACCCGGCGGTGGTGCCGGCCGCATACACGCGTTCCCCATCGTCGGTGACGGTAAGAGAATGCAGCCGGTTCTGTTCCTGATTCTGGAAATTGCCCGCCTGGTTCGACTTGTTTCTCAGACCGCTGAAATCGAGGAACCGGCCGTCGGAAAATAGGCCGGTCGCATCCGGCCTCTCGTTGATCGGAGGTCCGCCGACATCCACCAAGGTAAACGTCGCGAGGACTTTTGGCTTCGCGAGAACCTCGCCCGTGTTCTCGTCAGTGACCGCCATCACGACTGCGTCCGGGGTCTTCAAGCCGGGATTGTCCGAATCGGGAAGGCCGGAGGTCCAGATCGTCGTGTATGCCAGGATGCGATTGGAGTTCTTTGGATCGTGCCAGAGGAAGAATTCATGCGACTGCGAATGAAAATCCCAGACCTCGCTTTTGAAAATGGGAAGGCAGGTGTTCATGTCGATCCGATACGTTTCCATCCGGCCTTCGGTGTTCGTCCCGCCGTTCCGCACGAGGATCTGCCGGTCTTCACCTTTGGAGGTTTTGTAGGCGATCGAGCGAAGTTCGCGATCGTCGAAGCCCTGATTGCCCGTCACGAGAGCCGGAATCTCTCCGACCTGCACGGGCGGCTGTTTCTCCGGATTCGGCTGAAGCTTGAAAATATTGATCGCGCGCCGCACCCCGGCCCCGTTCGCGTGCCCGACAAATGCACAGTTCCCGGAAATACCCAGCCCGCGGGCATCGCCTTGCGCATCGAGGTCGCCGCCTCGCCACCTGCCGGTCGCGGGGTCTTTTACCGAGGGCACTGTGATCACCCAATGCAGATGCTCGAAGTTTCGAAACAGCCGCAGTTCCCGCTCCATGGCCGCCGCGCCGACGCGCGCATCTTCTTCCGATGAGAACGGGTCGATGTTGCCCTGACGGTTGACCCGAACAGACGGCATTTGTCCGATAGGAGTATCGAACGTGCTCGGTTGGCAGCCGGCCGGATTCTTCGAGTAGTCGACGCACTGAAACGCGAGCAGAAGCAATATCGTCAACATTGGCATCACTCCAAAAAGGGGGTCCCGCAATCGCGGATTACGCGGGATTCTATCAGCGAAATTCGCGGTCGTCGCTGCCGCGATTCGTGTAACTGCTACCAGCACTTTTACCGTAAAATTGATGGCGATGTATACAGTCGGCGCGCTGGCGGGCCGAGTTTGCGGGCTCACTCAAATCGTCGATGGCCGATCGCGTCATCCAGTCGGGATTTGGCGTGTATACAGGCACGACTGAGTTGAAAGACGGGAATATTCGCGTCTTACCCTGGAAACGCTTTCTCAGCGAACTTTCAGCCGGCAACGTCCTCGGGTGAATGTCCTCGCAGTCGTATAAGCTTTCGATTTCAGCCGCTTCAGATCGCGTCAGCACCGTTCCCGGTCATTAAATTGCGCCTTTGTGTTTTAAATCGACATCACAGACGTACTGTCCCCGAAATGATCCGCCTCGATATTCAGCTTCCCGAGAACCGCCAGCAGGAAATTGGACATCGTTGTGTTTTTCGGATTGCGTATATGCCGTCCGCCCTTCACACGACCCGACCCTCCGCCCGCCAGAATTACCGGTAGCGGATCGTGGTTGTGCTGATTGGCGTCCGCCATCGCGCTGCCGTAAATCACCATTGAATGATCGAGCAGACTGCCGTCACCGTCCGGCGTGTTCTTGAGCTTTCCGAGCAGGTGCGTCAAGACGCCGACGTGATACTGGTTCAGGACCGCGAACTTGTCCATGTTCTCTTTCTGGTTCGAGTGATGCGAGAGGATGTGGAACGCGTCGCGGATGCCGCTCCTGGGATATGACGTGTTGCTGAGCTCCTTCGCCATGAGCAATGTGGTGATCCGGGTGATATCGGCCTGCCACGCCAGCACCCAGAGGTCGTACATCAGTTTGATGTGTTCTTCGAAATCCCTCGGAATTGCCGTGGGTGCCGGAGGCACCTTCAGATCCGGTGAAAGCTGCTGGCCGACCTTCTCAATACGCCGTTCGATCTCGCGCACATCGTTCAAATACTGTTCGACGCGGCTGCGATCGCTCGCCGGAAGTTTTTTGTTCAGCGCGGCGACTTCGCCCATCACTGAATCCAGGAGCCCGAGCGACTGTTCGCGGCGCGCGCGGCGCAGGGTATCGGTACTGCCGTCGCCGAACAGGCGTTCGAAGACGATCTGCGGATTGTTCTGCATCGGCAATGGCGCAGTCGGACTCTGCCATGAGATCGTGTCGCGGTAGGCGCAGCTCAATCCGTCGCCGCAGCTGAGGCTTGGATCTTCGATGCCCAGTTCGAGCGACGGCATCGCCGTGTCCTGACCCAGCTTCTGCGCGATGATCTGATCCACTGTGACGCCGAGATATGCCTGCGTGCCGATGCGCGCATTCGCGCCGCTCAGAAACGCCGCGGCGGAACGCGTATGGTTCGACGTGGCCGAACCGCCGCCATAGGCCGCCGGATGACTCATATCGCTGATGATGTTGATCTGGTCGCGAAATGGCTTCAGCGGCTGAAGAATCTCGGAGAACTCGAAGTTCGTTCCCTCGGCTTCGGGCGTCCACTTATACATGGTTGCGCCGTGCGGGAAGTAGATAGCGCCGAAGCGCGTTCGCGCAGCTGCCGCCGTCTGCCGCAATGGAGTCGCAGCAGGCACCATCGATTCCAGAAAAGGCAATGCGATCGTCACACCAGCTCCCTGGAGAAACGTTCGTCGTGAAAGGTGCTTTTTGCTGATGAATGCCATCGTCTTTGCTCCTAAGTTTTCTTCACCTTCATTTTTTTCAGAAACGCATCGCTCTGAACGACACCAAGGACGAGCGATGAGAACCTGTAATCGTTCGCGGCCGACTGCCTGACGATCGCGCGAACCATTGGCTGGTCATAGTAGTGCATGGTCCTGCCGGTCGCATAAGTCAAAAGCTTCTGCGCCGCCGTCGAAACGAACATTTCACGCCTCGATAAAAGCGCGGTCCGCATATCGGACGGTCCTCGAAGTTGTGTCCCGTCGACGAGCTGGCCGGAGGCGTCGATTCGGGCCTTGCCGTCGATCTCGCGCCACGTGCCGACCATGTCGAAGTTCTCAAGGGCGAACCCGATCGGATCCATGATCTTGTGGCAGCTCGCGCACGGTTCGACAGTCCGGTGCAGCTCGAGCCGCTGCCGCACGGAAGTAATCTTGACCTCTTCGGCGTCTTTCTCGAGATTCGTGTCGATCCCGGGCGGCGGAACCGGAGCAGGCGTGCCCAGAATGTTTTCAAGAATCCATCGGCCGCGCGTCACAGGCGACGTCCGTGTCCCCACGGAACTGATCGTCAGGAAGCTTCCCTGCCCGACGACGCCGCGCCGCGGGCTTGAAGACTCCAGCGTCACGCGGCGGAAGTAGCTGCCGCGGATATTCGGAATGCCGTAGTGCTCGGCAAGCCGCTCGTCGACGAATGTGTAATCGGCATCGATCAGATTCACGATGCTGCGATCCTCGCGAATGATGCTTTCAAAAAGCATTTCGGTTTCGCGGCGGAAGGACTGCCGCAGATTATCGTCGAAGTTCTTCGCCGCAGTTTCGATCTTGGCGAGTTCGCGCAGCCCGAGCCACTGGCCTGCGAAGTTGGTCACGAGCGCACGGGACTTCGAATCGGCCAGCATTCGCCGAACCTGTTGCTCGAAAACCTTCGGATCGCTGAGCCGCCCCTTGACAGCGATGTCCAGAAGTTCGTCGTCGGGCATGCTGCTCCACAGGAAAAACGACAGACGTGAAGCGAGTTCGAGATTGCTCAGCCGGTAGATCGCGCCTTCCGCCAATGCGGCGGGTTCTTCTTCCACCCGGTACAGGAAAGCCGGCGAAACGAGAACTCGGGCAATCGCCTCCTGAATGCCGATTTCGAAGTCGCCGCTCTTGCGGCCGCGCTGATAGAAACTCATCAGTGTCGCCATCTCCGAATCGAGCACGGGCCGGCGGAATGCGCGACGGGCCAGCGTTGAGACGATCTGCCGTGAGCATGGGCCTTCTTCAGCAGCCGAGGCGGGCTGGCAAACGAAGATCCGGCGGCGGCTCGGCGAATCGCCCGGTCCCGACATGCTGAATGGGCCATTGACGATGATGCTGTTGACGCCCCCGCCGACATTGAATGTCGCGTTGACACGGAAATCGGAATATTGCTCGTCGACACCGGCGCCTCGTGTCCTGTCCATGACGGCTGCGCCGATCACATGCGGGCCGGCTTGAATCGGAAGCCGGAAACCGCGCGTATTCCGGGCATCGATCTTCTGGCCGTCCATCGTAATATCCACGGCGCCACCGGCACCCCCGCCGATCGTGAATTCATACTCGCCATCCACCGGAAACGTGTGCGTGATCAGCATTCCGCCGCGAGTGCCCAGCGGCAATCCTTCAATATGGCGGCTCTGGGAAAAGCCGGCTGGCGCGTTGTAAATCACCTGGCTGGGAATCAGCGTCCGGTCGCCGACCGCGCGACGGCTGATTTTCATTGCCGCGGCGACATAGCCCTGAATCAACGCGGGCGATGATCCAAGCGCGTCGGCAATATTGTCGAATCCTTCCGCCGCATCGTCCGGAGGAAGCAGCGCCGTGACATCGACGTCCAGCGCAAGCAGATCGCGAATGACATTTCCGTATTCCGTCCGGTTCATGCGATGCAATGCAGGACTTCCCGGATTCGGATTGCGCGTTGCCGCGGTGTCGAGACGTTTCTCGATCTCATTCGCGAAGCCGTCCAGAACATTTCGCTCCGGGCGACGTATGCCCGCCGGGGGCATCATGCCGGTTTTGATCTTGCGAATGACTTTTTCCCAGGTTTCCGCGTCTTTATCGAGACTCGCGTAGTCGAGCGTGTCGAGCGTCAGACCGCCGGTTTTCGCCCGCTGATTGTGACAAGTGACGCAGTATTGCTTGAGGACCGCAGTGTCGAGCGGAGCGGCGCCCGATTGCTGAGATGTTGTGCCGGCATGCGTCGAACCGAGCAGCGCGACCAGAGACAACGCGGCAACCCCGCACAACATACGTCTTGCGTTCGTCATGATTATTCTTTCGACGCGGTCGACGTGGCCATCAGCTTCTTGATCAGCTCGATCGAACTCGGTTTCGGCTTGCCTGGATGTGTCGCCAGAAACACGCCTTCGGCCCATGACAACGGGGTGCGTCCTTCGTTGTCTTTCATGTCAAGTTTCGCGCCTTTGGACACGAGCCATTCGATGATCTCGTCCGAACCGCGATTCGCGGCGCCCATGAGCGCCGTGATGCCCATCGAGTTCGCGTCATTGACGCTCATGCCGAGTTCGTAACAGAGCTTCACGGCTTCGAGCAGATTCTTCTGACCTTCGTCATAGGTCTGATCGACGACCCAGTTCACACCGGCAGCAGCCATCAATGGGGTGGTCCCGGCAAACGCGGAGATTTTCGGATCGGCGCCATGCTTCAACAAAAGCCGCATTATCGTGACGTCGCCCGCATATGCGGCCCGCAGGAACGGCGTCTGGCCTGTGAAGTCGACCCATTCGAGCGTACCCGTGGTTCTCAGCATGAATCGTCGGATCGGAATGCTTTCCTTCGTACGCGCATTCGGATTGGCGCCTTTGTCGAGCAGGACCTGAATGAGCGCCAGCAGCGGTTCGCGGTCGACTCCGTTTTCAAACGTACCATTGTCGAAGTCCATGTCGCGCACTTCCACAGCGGTCCACAGCGGCGTGCGGCCATGAAAGTCGCTGACGTTGATCTTCGAGCCTTTCTCAATCAGGAATTGCGCCACAGCGGGATGATTGTTGCCAATCGCCATCAGCAGCGGCGTGATTTCGTTCGGATCTTTATGTTCGATGTCTGCGCCCGCCGCGACGAGAATCTTTGCGGGCTCGAGCCGCCCGTCACGCGCTGCATAAAGAAGAGGCGTCAATCCGCCGGCCGTGAAATAGCGCGAGCCGCGATCTGCCGGCAGTCCGCCTCGAATGATTCCTTTGCCGAAGCCGAATCCGGCGACGGAATTCGGCAGTACCCATCCCGGCGTCTGTCCCGTTCTCGTCTGCACATTGACGTTGGCGCCGCGCTCGACGAGCAGGCGAACGACGTCCGCGTGATCTTCGCGCACGGCGATCATGAGCGCTGTTTGTTTGTAGGTCGGATCGGTCGTGTCGACTTTCGCGCCGCCGTCCAGAAGCACCTTCACGGAATTCAGATCGCCGACGCGTGTGGCCACCATCAGCGCCGTTTCGCCCGTTGGGTCAACGCTGTTGGCGTCCGCGCCGGAGTCGAGGAGCAGTTTGATCATCGCGGCGTTGCCATTCGTGCAGGCCAGGAAGAGCGGTATGACACCATAACGATCCGCGAACTTCACATCGGCGCCCGCGCGAATGAGCAACTGCGCGGTCTCGATGTCGTCCACTCGAACAATCCAGTGAAGAGCCGGAGTGCCGTCACGGCCCGGCGCGTTGACATCCACCTTCTGTTGCACCAGGGCGCGGACGGCCGCAGTGTCGCGTTTCATGGCTGCTTCGGCAAGTCGCGCATCCGCGCCCGCAGGCGCAGCAAGAGCCAGGAAGGAGGCAACAAACAACGATGAAAGCATCATGGAAGCGGCTCCTCAGTTGTATACAATGATCGACCGGACAATATCGATTTATTGGACTTAGGTCAACGAATATCCTATAAGAGTAGGCCTGCTGTATACAATCACAGCGCAAAGAATTATGAGCATTCCGGATAGCGATACCGAAAAAGCCTTAACCAGCGAGGACGTCTCCCATAGCGCCCGAACGTTGCTGAGACTTCGCGAGATGTTGTTCAAAGGCGAATTCCAGCGCGGCGAGCGCCTTTCCGAACTGCCGCTGAGCGCGCGGCTCGGCGTTTCCCGCACGCCGATCAGGCTGGCTCTCGAGCGGCTGGCGCACGAGGGCCTGCTCGAAACGTCGCGATCCGGTGGGTTCGTGGTGCGGGAATTCACGGTCGATGCGGTATGGGATGCGATTGAAGTCCGCGGCGTACTCGAGGGCACGGCGGCAAGACTAGCGGCGGAACGGCTAGAGGACGATCGCGAGCTGGACACACTGCGGCTCTATCGCAACCAGATGGATTCCATCACGCGGCCCGCCATGAACGAGGACTCGTTTTCCCGCTACCTGGATCTGAACGAAAACTTCCATTCGGAACTCGTGAAGCTCGCAAAAAACGAAATGCTTCAATGGACGCTGGACCGCGTGATCTCACTGCCCTTCGCTTCGCCGAGCGCGCTGGTGTTTGCCCGCTCGAAGCTTCCCGGATCGATGGAAATGCACATCATCGGGCGGGAGCAGCATCACGCTATTGTCGAAGCCATCGAAAACCGGCACGGAACGCGAGCCGAAAGCGTGGCGCGGGAACATGCGCGACTATCGCGCCGAAACCTTGAACTGGTCTTGACGGATCGCGACATCCTCAGTTGTGTGCCGGGGAGTTCGCTGATCAAACCTTAACTTCAAACTCACAGAGAGGGACTCATGGACCGCCGTAGTTTTGTCCAACAATCAACAGCAGCCGCTGCAACAATGCTGGCCGGCGCCACCGCGCTCAGCGCGCGCGCGGCGGCTGAAGCCGCTGCACCACAGGAACAGACCGACACCACACGGTTCTTCCCGCCGGGCTTCAAGGCGATGAAAGTTCAGACATCAGGAGCAACGATCAACCTCGTGACGGGCGGAGAGGGTCCGCCGTTGCTGCTTCTTCACGGCGCGCCATTCACGCATCTGGCGTGGCGTCTCGTCGTGCCGGAGCTTGCAAAGCGATACACCATCGTCGCGCCCGACCTCCGCGGTTATGGAGACAGCAGCAAGCCGCCGGATGGAGAGAATCACTCGAACTATTCGAAGCGCAATATGGCGCTCGATCAGGTCGAGGTGATGAAACACTTCGGCTTCAATTCATTTCCGGTTGTCGGTCACGATCGCGGCGGGCGCGTGGCCCACCGGCTTGCGCTGGATCACCCGGAAAAAGTAACGAAGGTCGCTGTTCTGGATATCGTCCCCACGCATTATCTGTACACCCACGTCACGCTCGGTTTCGTGCAGGCTTACTTTCACTGGTTCAATTACCTGCGCCCGGCGCCAGGTCCGGAGAACGAACTCAAGACCGCCAACGACGCCGCAGCTGCGCGCGCCACGACGGACGTTCAGAAGGAATTCTCACGAGCCCAACGCGATCCTGCGAACATTCACGGGATGTGCGAAGACTATCGGGCTGCGGCCTCGATCGATCTCGATTACGACAAGGTGGACTTCGACAAAAAGAACCGGATTCGGACCCCGTTCCTGACGCTCTGGGCCGAGCGCGGGTCCATGGGAAGGCTGTATGACGTGATGGCGGTCTGGAGAGAGTATGCCGTCAATGTCAGCGGCAAGGGCCTTCCGGGAGGTCACAACCTGCAGGAGGATAGTCCGAATGAGGTTATTGCGGAGTTGATGCCTTTCCTGAGGGGTTAAGTCAACACCAAGGCGCTAAGGCGCAAAGACACAAAAAAGGCCGCGCCAAGATTTCTTGATGCGGCCTTCTTTGTGTCTTTGCGCCTTAGCGCCTTGGTGTTGTTACCTTACGACGTCGCAGCCTGCCGGCTTGAATTTCGCCCCATCCGGCTCCTTCTTGAACGTCGAACTGACCCACCTCACCTGGTTCCCGTCCTGAACTCCGGCGGTGACCGTGATGTACTCAACCCCGAAGTCGGAGTGCTTCGTGAAGTACTCGGTGAGTGTGGCGTTCTCGCTGTAGCTGGAACGGCTCGAAAGCAGATATCCGGCCGTCATGTTGGTCGTCGCGACGTTGAGACTGCCCCACCGTGGCGGAGCCGGTGCAGCAGCGCCTCCGCCGCCTCCTCCTCCGCGGCCACCGCGACCACCGCCTGCGAGCTCCCATGTTCCGACGGAGTAGCCCTGCAAGGTTTTCTCGGTCGGAGCCGGACCTGCCGGATTGAAGCGAATCAGGCGTGTCTGAGTACCCGCGTCCATTTCGATCTTGAGTGTATTGTCGTCCTGCCAGCTGATGCGAAGCCGTCCGGGAACGCGCATGCTTCCTCCG